>Ga0181585_10000003_pt1 | contig 253230 bp, 236 predicted proteins | sample 071ome_29_FD_132469 | JGI IMG/M metagenome (GOLD analysis project Ga0181585, IMG submission 132469) | Coastal salt marsh microbial communities from the Groves Creek Marsh, Skidaway Island, Georgia - 071407BT metaG (megahit assembly) | ecosystem: Environmental > Aquatic > Marine > Intertidal...
CCAGTAAGCCGCCCAGTAGAAGCTGGGGAAATAGACGGGAAATCATCTTCATCGTATGTTTCTGCTGGCTCGCTCTTGCCTGATCGTGTGAGGCTACCGTGGGCTGGATTGCCGTCTTGCGCCGTGGGCTTGCCTGAAATTGCTTGGCCCGGGGTCATGGCGCTGCATTGTAGCAGGTCACGAATCGGGGGTAACGCCGGGGTCACAGGAACACAGGATAACAGAAAGAAATACGACCCTGACCCCGCACTGGTTTGGCTGGTCCTGTTGTACTGACCGGATTACCTGCCATTTCTTTTCCCTGTGGCGTCTTCAGGCCAGCGCCTGCGGGCCTCCCGGGAAACCCACTGCGGCCCTGCACCATCAGCAAGCAGATGGGAACAGGGACGGTAATCGAGTAATATATCGGCCCTTTTTGTTCGGCCTCCTGATCGGCCATCTTAGTTCTGTCACGGTAATTTCATGGCGCTTCATCTCGTGGGTATCAACCACAACACCGCCGGCATCGAGCTGCGGGAAAAAGTCGCGTTTCCGCCCGAAATCGTCGCTGACGCCTTGCAGAAGCTGCAGGGGCTGGATTCCGTGTCCGAGGCGGTGATCCTGTCCACCTGTAATCGCACCGAGATATATACCAGCTTCTCCAGTGGAGACGGTGAAGATTCGGCAGTGGACAGTGAGCCCGCCAACGCCGATCAGGCCCTGATGCAGTGGTTGTCCCAGTATCACCAGCTCGATGCCGAAGACCTGGCTCGTTGCCTCTATTCATTCGAGGGGGATGATGTGATCCGGCATCTGATGAAGGTGTCCTGTGGTCTGGATTCCATGATTCTGGGTGAGCCACAAATACTTGGGCAGATAAAATCAGCCTATGCAGTTTCGAAAGACCTGGGTGTTGTCAGTTCAGAGCTAGGCAATGCCTTTGAAGAATCGTTCAGCATTGCAAAAGAAGTGAGAACTGACACGGCGATCGGCGAGAATCCGGTATCGGTCGCCTATGCCGCGGTGAGTCTGGCTGAACGGATTTTCAGCAAGCTACCAAGCCTGAGTGTTCTGCTCATCGGTGCGGGGCGTACCATTGAACTGGTTGCCCGTCACCTGGTGGAGAAGGGCGTGACCAGAATCGTCGTGGCCAACCGAACCCTGGACAATGCCCTGGAGATTGCCAGACGCTTTTCTGCGCATGGTGCCTTGTTGTCGGAGATTCCTGACTTGCTCGTTGACGCTGACATCGTTGTTTCATCCACCAACAGCCAATTACCCTTGTTAGGTAAAGGGGCAGTGGAGCGGGCGCTTCGACAAAGACGGCATAAGCCGATGTTGCTGGTAGATCTGGCAGTACCGAGGGATATCGAGCAGGAAGTCGCGCAGGTTGCCGATGCCTACCTGTACAGCATCGATGACATCAGCAGTGTAATCGAAGACAGCCAGAAGAGCAGGGAAGAGGCAGCGGCCCAGGCCCACTCCATCATCGAACGGGGCGTCGAGGAATATCGCAAGAAGCTGCGTTCGCTGAATGCGGTCGCTACCCTGCGCGCATTTCGTGGCAAGGCCGATGAGATCAGGGAATCGGAATTACAGAAGGCTGCCAGGGCGCTGGAAAAAGGCGACGACCCGGGCGCGGTGCTGGAAAGCCTGGCCCGGGGCCTCACGAACAAACTGATTCATTCGCCGAGTGTGCAGATGAAGGAGGCCAGTGCAGAAGGGCGCGATGATATCCTGCATCTGATTCAGGAACTGTATGAACTGGACGTGGATTCCGAATGAGGGAATGCATGTGTGTCTATTTAATTGGGAACAGCAGTAGAACTTCATAGATGAAGCAGTCGATTCGTATAAAGCTTGAAAACCTGAAAGACCGGTTCGATGAACTGGAGGCGCTGCTCAGCGATGCCGAGATTATTTCAGACCAGGCAAAATTCCGTGACCTGTCCAAGGAATACTCCGAGCTGGAAAACGTGGTGAAGAGTTTTCTGCGTTTTCAGGCGGTGAGCGAAAACCTGCAGCAAGCCAGGGAGATGCAGAAAGACGATGACCCGGACATTCGGGCCATGGCAGAAGAGGAGATCGCCAGCAGCGAGAGCGAGCTTGAAGAACTGGAGCTGGATCTGCAGAAACTCCTGCTGCCGAAGGACACCAAGGATAGCTGTAACGTGTTCCTGGAGATTCGCGCAGGCACCGGTGGCGACGAGGCTGCAATTTTTTCCGGCGACCTGTTTCGCATGTATTCCAGGTTTGCCGAGAGTCAGGGCTGGAAGCTTGAAACCATCACCGAGCGTCCGGGTGAACACGGTGGCTACAAGGAATTGATCAGTCGCATCGAAGGCAAAGATGTCTACGAGAAGCTGAAGTTTGAATCCGGCGCCCACCGCGTGCAGCGTGTACCGGAAACTGAGACCCAGGGTCGTATCCATACCTCTGCCTGTACCGTGGCGGTCATGCCAGAACTGGAAGGTGTCGATGAGATCGATATCAACAAGAACGACCTGCGTATAGACACGTTTCGCGCCAGTGGGGCGGGTGGTCAGCACGTCAACAAGACGGATTCTGCTATTCGCATCACCCACTTGCCAACAGGCATAGTGGTGGAGTGCCAGGATGAACGCTCCCAGCACAAGAACAAGGCGCGCGCCATGTCCCTGTTGCAGGCCAAGTTACTCGACCAGGCGCAGCAGGAACAACAACAGGAAGAGTCTGATACCCGGCGCAAGCTGGTGGGCAGCGGTGACCGTTCGGAAAAGATCCGCACCTACAACTATCCGCAGGGCAGGGTCACCGATCACCGCATCAAGCTTACCCTCTACAACCTGTCGGAAATAATGGCGGGTGACCTGGATTCCGTGATCCAGCCACTTATCAATGAATACCAGGCCGACCTGTTGGCAGGGCTGGCAGCCGAGGACTGACCAGTCTTGGCTAACACCATCAAGCAGGTCCTGTTCGCGGCGGCTGAGAGTCTCGCTGGCGGTGACAGTCCGCAAATCGATGCAGAGCTGTTGCTGGCCCACTGCCTGCAAAAAGGCCGCGAGTTCCTGCGCACTTATCCCGACCTACAGGTCGCTGCTGGCGTCCTCGATCAGTTTCAATTACTGCTCCGCAGGCGTCTCGATGGTGAGCCTGTGGCCTATTTACTCGGCTACCGGGATTTCTGGGATATCAGGCTGGAGGTCAACAGCGATGTGCTCATCCCGCGTCCGGAAACGGAATTGCTGGTAGAGACGGCGTTGGAGTTAGCGGGGAATGCCGAGGCCTGCTCGGTGCTGGATCTTGGTACTGGCAGTGGCGCCATCGCCCTGGCGCTGGCTAACAGCCGGCCCGCCTGGCAGGTGCTTGGCGTGGATGTCAGCGAGGGGGCCCTGGGTCTGGCCCAGCGCAATGCCGCGGCACTCGCGCTGCAGAATGTCAGCTTTGTGAAAGGCAACTGGTGCCAGGGCCTGGAGGACGGTCATTTCGATGTGGTGCTGGCGAACCCACCCTATGTGGCCGCCAGCGATGCGCACCTGCAACAGGGTGATCTTCGGTTCGAGCCCCGGCTCGCGCTGGTGGCTGATGACGATGGCTACGCCGATCTGTTCACCATAATCGAGTCTGCCACCGACGTGCTTAAGAAGGGCGCCTGGCTCTTGTTGGAACACGGCTATGAGCAACATGCCAGCCTGGCTGGGAAACTCTCCGCTGTCGGTTACCAGGATGTGGCGGCAAAGCATGACCTTGCCGGGCACGAGCGGGTGACCCAGGCACGCTGGGACGGCTAGGTGATACTATGCAGGCCTCGTCAGGATCAAATCCAGGTTTCACTGAATTGCGATGGCAAATAAATCATGAAAGATGAAGCCCTGTTGCGCTATAGCCGCCAGATAATGTTGCCGGACATGGATGTGGCCGGGCAGCAGAAACTGGTAGACGCCAGTGTTCTGATCGTCGGAGTGGGAGGACTGGGCAGTCCCGCGGCAATGTACCTTGCGGCAGCGGGGGTAGGCAGGCTCACACTTGCCGACGATGACAAGGTTGAGCTCACTAACCTGCAACGCCAGATTGCACACCGTCACGGTAAACTGGGCGAATCCAAGGTGAGCTCGGCGGCGGAAACATTGCGGGGATTGAATCCGGATGTTTCCCTGGCCTTGCTCGATCAGCGCCTGGCTGGGGAATCTCTCGAGCAGGCTGTTGCGGAAGCCGACCTGGTCGTTGATGCCTGCGATAATTTCACGACTCGCTTCGCCATCAACCGGGCCTGTATCAAGTTCGCCAAACCTCTGGTATCCGGTGCGGCTATTCGAATGGAGGGTCAGGTGGCTGTTTTTGACAGTCGGCGGGAAGATTCTCCCTGCTATCAATGCCTGTACCAGGAGGGCGATGATGCGGATACCTCCTGCAGCACCAATGGGGTGATGGCGCCCCTGGTGGGAATCATCGGTTCGGTGCAGGCCATGGAGGCCATCAAACTGCTCGCGGGAATAGGCACCACCCTCGCCGGCAGGCTGCTGCTACTGGATGCCAGATCCATGCAGTGGCGGGATATGAAGCTTCCCCGGGATCCCAATTGTCCGGCCTGTGCCAATCGCCCAGTCCCATCCTGATTGTGATGCTGCGTTGCTTCCCAACCGGCTAGTGGCTATCATGCCAGCCCACTTCAGCCGTAGAGCGTTTACAGGCATAAACAGTTTGGTCACTAATCGTTCAGGCATTAACAAGCAGTAGTTCATGGACAGCAGCAGCACAGAAGCTCCAACCTCCTTTGACAGTTTTGCACTCGAGGCCCCACTGCGTGAGGCTATCCGCAAGCTGGGTTTCGAGCATTGCACTCCTATTCAGGCGCAGAGCCTGCGTTATACCCTGGAAGGGCATGACGTAACCGGGCGTGCTCAAACCGGGACAGGCAAGACTGCAGCCTTCCTGATTACAATCATCAATGACCTGCTTTGCAATCCTGTCGAAGACGAGCGATATCTGGCGGAACCCCGGGCGCTTGTAGTGGCGCCAACCCGGGAGTTGGCAATCCAGATCGCCAGCGATGCGGTAAAGCTGACTGATGGCTGCGACCTGCACACCGTTACCCTGGTGGGCGGTGAAGATTACCAGAAGCAGAATCGGGCACTGGAAGCCAGGCCAGTCGATATTCTGGTGGCGACCCCAGGCCGACTGCTGGATTTCGTGAGCAACGACAACCTCTATCTCGGCCTGGTGGAAATCCTGGTCTTGGATGAGGCGGATCGGATGCTGGATATGGGCTTCATTCCCCAGGTACGACAAATCGTCGCGCGCACCCCGAAGAAGGAATGTCGACAGACCTTGCTGTTCAGTGCGACATTCACGCCGGAGATAAACGAACTTGCCGCGCGCTGGGCCATGGATCCCATCATGGTGGAAGTTGAGCCAGAAAAAGTGGCAGCTGACGCTGTAAACCAGATCGTCTACCTGGTTACTACCGACGACAAATACAATCTTCTGTTCAATATCATCACCCAGGAAGAAGTTGAGAAAGTCATGGTATTCAGCAATCGCCGTGACCAGGTGCGCAAGCTGGCCGATAATCTTTACCGCAATGGCGTTGATTGTGGCCTGTTATCCGGCGAGATCGCACAGAACAAGCGAATCCGTACCCTGGATGATTTCAAATCCGGCAAACTGAAAGTCCTGGTGGCTACCGATGTGGCGGGTCGAGGCTTGCATATCGATGACGTGTCACACGTTATCAACTACACACTGCCGGAAGAGGCTGAAGACTACGTGCACCGGATAGGGCGTACCGGAAGAGCGGGTGCGATCGGCACCTCCATCAGCTTCGCTTGCGAGGAAGATTCCTTCCTGCTGCCCGCGATTGAAGAAAAGCTGGGACAGAAACTGCCCTGCACCCATCCCGACGAGGCTTTACTCGCTAAGGCACCACCTTTCGAGCGCGGCTCGCGGTTCAAGGCCAAGGAAAGGGATGGCAGTAGCCGGGGTGGCCAGCGTCGCCCACGCCGCCGAAACTGAGCGGCTGCTTATCCGCCCTGGATCGCGCCGTGCGACTTCAGGGCCTCGGCATAGTCAGTCGATCTACGATGCTGCGCAACCAGGTCGAGGAAGGTACTGCCATCTTCCAGGCGGGTATTGATGTCGCGACCACTCTCCACATAAAGGGGCAAAAAACGGCTAAACAGGTCCGGGGTCATACCACGATAGGCCTTGAGCAGGATATTGTAGTCGGCAGGGAGGCTGGCCGGCGGTTCCAGATCGAGGAACGCCTTCAAGCGGTCGTCAGACCATTCTTCATTGCGCGTGGCGATCTGCGTCCTTTCAGCGCCACGCTTCTTGCCTTCTCTTTCAGAACTCATCGATCGATTCCTTTGTGAATCCTTCTTTGTTTATTCTGCACGCGTTCGAGTCCTGGCTTTATATGGCCAGTCGAACCCGTTAGCTCATCTTCTTGCGCAGCAATTCATTGACGATGGCCGGGTTGGCCTTGCCCTGGGATAGCTTCATGGCCTGGCCCACGAGGAAGCCCAGTACCTGTTCCTTACCATCCCGGAACTGCTGTACCTGATCCGGATTGTTGGCAATCACCTGGTCTACCAGTTGTTCGATTTCGCCGCTGTCGGTGACCTGCTTCAGGCCCTTGCTCTCGATGATCTCATCGACGCCGCTGGCATCCTCGATCATGGCCTCGAAGACCGTCTTCGCAATCTTGCCGGATATGGTGTCGTCCTTGATGCGGGCAATGAGAGTGCCGAGGCGAAGGGCATCGATAGGTGAATCCACAATCTCCAGGTTGTTCTTGTTCAGCAGGGCCAGCAGGTCACCGGTAACCCAGTTCGCCGCCAGCTTGGCGTCACCACTGTGTTTTGCGACTGCCTCGAAGTAGTCCGCCATCTCACGCTCACTGGTGAGGACGCCGGCATCGTATTCACTCAGCTCGTAATCGCCGATGAAGCGTTCCTTTCGTGCATCCGGCAGCTCCGGCAGTTCCACGCGCACAGCTTCGATGAACGCATCGTCGAGTTCGATAGGCAGCAGATCCGGTTCCGGAAAGTAGCGATAGTCATTGGCTACTTCCTTGCTGCGCATGGAACGAGTCTCATCCTTGTCCGCATCGTAAAGGCGGGTTTCCTGCACGATTTCGCCGCCATCTTCGATGACATCCTGCTGGCGCTGGACCTCGTAGTTGATGGCTTTTTCCACGAAGCGGAAGGAGTTGATGTTCTTGATCTCGGTGCGCGTGCCGAACTCAGCCTGTCCCTTCGGCCGAATTGAGACATTGGCATCACAACGCATGGATCCCTGGGCCATGATGGCGTCGGAGATGTCCAGGTAGCGAATGATCGAATGCAGCTTCTTGAGGTAGGCGACGGCTTCCTTGGCGCTGCGCAGATCGGGCTCGGAGACGATCTCCAGCAGGGGCGTTCCGGCGCGGTTCAGGTCGATGCCGCTCATGCCGTGGAAATCCTCATGCAGGGACTTGCCAGCATCTTCCTCCATATGGGCGCGGGTGATGCCTATAACTTTCTCCGATCCGTCTTCCAGGGTGATTGTGAGAGAGCCCTTGCCCACGGTGGGGAAGTCCAGTTGACTCACCTGATAGCCCTTGGGCAGGTCAGGATAGAAGTAATTCTTGCGATCAAATACCGAATGCTTGCCGATCTCGGCATCGATGGCGAGGCCAAACTTGACGGCGCGCTTGACCGCTTCCCCGTTCAGAACAGGCAGCACGCCGGGAAGGGCCAGATCGTAGATATTGGCCTGGGTGTTGGGCTCGGCGCCAAAGGCGGTTGCAGACCCGGAGAATAATTTCGATTCGGTGGAGAGCTGGACGTGTACTTCCAGTCCGATAACAGTTTCCCATTCCATGCTATCAGGCCTCCCCACCAGCAATCGTTGGTTTCAGCTTGTGCCAGTCAGTGTGTTTCTGGAACTGGTGGGCAACGTTGAGCAACTTCGACTCCGCGAACACATCGCCCACGATGTGCATGCCCACTGGCAGACCACCCGCCGGTGCGACAGGTATTGAGATGCCTGGCAGGCCGGCCAGGTTGACGGCGATGGTGTAGATGTCTTCCAGGTACATGGCGACGGGGTCAGACTTTGCCCCCAGCTCGAACGCGGTATGTGGTGAGGTTGGGCCAATCACCACGTCCACATCCTTGAATGCCACATCGAAATCATTCTTGATCAGCCGGCGAACCTTCTGCGCTTTTCTGTAGTAGGCATCGTAGAAGCCGGCGGAGAGGGCATAGGTGCCGACCATGATGCGGCGTTTCACCTCATCGCCGAAGCCTTCGCTGCGAGTGCGCTTGTACATGTCTTCCAGGTCAACCGGGTTTTCACAGCGGTAGCCATAGCGCACGCCATCGTAGCGGGACAGGTTGGCAGAGGCTTCGGCCGGTGCAACGACGTAGTAGGCACTGACCGACAGGTGGTTGTTGGGCAGATCGATCTCCTTGATCGTGGCACCCAGCTTCTCGAATTCAGCCAGGGCATCCCGTATAGACTGCTCCACGTTGGCTGACAGGCCTTCGGCGAAATGCTGTCTGGGGATGCCAATCCGAAGTCCTTGCAGGGAATTCTCCAGATCTGCCGTGTAGTCATCTGCGGGCCTGTTCGCGCAGGTGCTGTCCTTGGGGTCATGACCTGCCATGACATTCATCATCAGCGCGGCATCCTCGGCGCTCTTGCAGATGGGCCCGGCCTGGTCGAGGCTCGAGGCGAAGGCGATCATGCCCCAGCGTGACACACGTCCGTAGCTGGGCTTGAAACCTGTTATTCCGGAGAAAGCGGCTGGCTGTCGAATTGAGCCGCCGGTGTCTGTGCCGGTGGCCATGGCGCAGAGGTCTGCAGCGACCGCGGCCGCGGAGCCACCGGAAGAGCCACCTGGCACTCTTTTGATATCCCAGGGATTGCGTACTGGTCCGAAGAAGCTGGTCTCATTGGAGGAGCCCATGGCAAATTCGTCCATATTGGTCTTGCCCAGCAGGACTGCGCCGGCCTTGTTAAAGTTTTCCACGACAGTTGCATCGTAAGGCGCAACGAAATTGTGAAGCATGCGGGATCCGCAGGTGGTGGTAATTCCGTTGGTGCAAAAGATGTCCTTGTGGGCAATGGGAACTCCCAACAGGGGTGAGTTGTCCCCGGCCGCTCGTTTCTCATCGGCAGATCTGGCCTGCTCGAGTGCGTTCTCGGCACAAACGTTGATGTAGGCATTCAGTTGTTCGTTGAGGGAACTGATTCGGTCCAGGTAGGCGCGGGTGAGTTCTTCACTGGAGACTTCCCTCGCGGCCAGCGAGGCGGAAAGTTCAGCAGCCGTTTTTTCGATCATGGTTGTCAGGTTTCCTGCCGGAGAGGTGGTTCGTTGATTCGGTGTGTTTCAGTCTGTTGGTGTTGCAGTGGGTCAAGTCGAGTACGGAAGTCGAGTCGCTTACTCGATCACCCTGGGCACCAGGTACAGGCCGTCTTCCGTTGCCGGGGCCAGGGTTTGCAGTTCGTCGCGGCGGTTCTCCTCGGTCACCTTGTCCTCACGCAGGGGTTGGGTCACGTCCAGGGGGTGAGCCAGCGGCTCCACGCCGTCGGTATCGATGGATTGCATCTGGTCGATCAGGGCGAGGATGTCGGTGATGCGGGAAGCCACTTCAATGGCTTCGGCTTCACTCACATGCAGCCTCGCCAACTGTGCAACTTTTTCGACTTCCGACTTGTCAAAAGCCATGGTTTTACTCCAGAAATATGGGGTCCAGAGGCCAGGGATTGGTTTCAGCTACCCAGCCTGTAGAGTGGATCAACTATTTGAATTCTGCCACTTGCTCTAGCCCTTCGCGGTTGCTAGAGTGCGTGCTGATTCGCGAGAAGGCGAGATTATACTTGAAAATCGGTGACTTAGGTCAATGTGGCGGGCAAATGGATGATAAATTTGCCGCTCAATTCAGAGTATAATTAGCCCGGTCGTCAGCTCCAGGAGATTCCGTTAGTCATTTCCAATCCCATATCAGGCGATTGACCCGCAACTTTGCCAGGGTTCCTCATTATTCTGGGGATTCCCTAAATCATTAGGCTGATTTGCCGTCAAAATATGGAATAAGAAGAACCTCAGGGATTGGTCCTATCTTTTCGAGGAATACGAGTATTCATGTTTAAAAAAATCCGGGGTATGTTCTCCAATGACCTGTCTATCGACCTGGGCACGGCGAACACCTTAATTTATGTCCGCGATGAGGGTATCGTGCTCAACGAGCCTTCCGTGGTGGCCATTCGTACCCACAATGGCCAGAAAACTGTCACAGCCGTTGGCTCTGACGCCAAGCGCATGCTGGGTCGAACGCCCGGCAATATAACCGCTATTCGCCCCCTGAAAGATGGCGTGATCGCCGACTTCCAGGTCACCGAGAAGATGCTCCAGCACTTCATCAACAAGGTGCATGAGAACAGCTTCTTCCCTCCCAGCCCCCGTGTTCTGGTCTGTGTACCCTGCAAGTCGACCCAGGTCGAGCGCCGCGCCATCCGCGAGTCGGTAGCCAGCGCCGGCGCCCGGGATGTGCGACTCATCGAAGAGCCCATGGCGGCAGCCATAGGAGCCGGTCTGCCCGTCGAGCAGGCCAGCGGTTCCATGGTGGTGGATATCGGTGGCGGTACCACGGAAATTGCCATCATCTCTCTCAATGGTGTGGTGTATTCCGAATCGGTTCGGGTCGGTGGGGATCGCTTCGACGAGGCCATCACCACCCACGTGCGCCGCAACTACGGCAGCCTGATCGGTGATGCCACGGCAGAACGGATCAAGAAGGAGATCGGTTGCGCCTACGTGGGCTCGTCTGCAGAAGTGCGTGAAATCGATGTACGAGGCCGCAACCTGGCCGAGGGTGTGCCCCGCAGCTTTACCCTCAACAGCGATGAGATTCTGGAAGCACTGCAGGAGCCGTTGACGGCTATCGTGCAGGCGGTGAAGAGTGCCCTGGAACAGTCTCCCCCCGAATTGGCGTCAGATATTGCTGAGAGTGGGCTGGTGCTTACTGGTGGTGGCGCCCTGCTCAGGGACCTAGACAAGTTGCTCTCCGAGGAAACCGGCCTGCCGGTCATCGTGGCGGAAGACCCTCTGTCCTGCGTGGCCCGTGGCGGCGGCAAGGCCATGGAACTGATGGACGCCCACGATATCGATCTGGTTACCCTGGACTAGGTTTTAGTTTTCAATCGGATACTCGTTTCTCGCTCAAGACCCCAGAGTGGGTGAGCGTGAGCCTGGGGTTGTTGGGATTCACCGCGAATCCATCCATGGAGGCGCTTTCGCGGCATCCCTGTCGCGAACGGTGCCACCATCCCCAGGCTCGCGCGCGCAATCGGGTCCTGTGCCAGAATGCCTCTACCTGAAATTGGTTGCAGTTTCGTCTTCCGGGTCAGATGGCTATAATTTGCCGCTAGCCTGCGAGGTTACGTAACCATCGATAAGACCCTGTTTATTAAAGGAGTCGCCCTGGAATACAGGGCACTTGCCTTTCTCCTGTTGTCAGTGTGCATCATGTTCGCCGACACCCGCTTTAGTTACCTCGAAAAAGTGCGCTTCGGCCTCGGCTATGTCACCACGCCGGTGTACTGGGTGGCCGATATTCCCACCCGGGTGTCCCTGTGGATCGATGATGTATTCGTCTCCCGAACCGACCTGCTGGAAGAGAACGAGGCCCTGCGTGAGGAACTGCTCGTGGCACAGCGGGAGTTGCAGCTCCTGGAATCCCTTGCCAGTGAGAACAGTCGGCTGCTGGACTTGAGAGATGCCACCCAGGTGGTGCGGGGCGAGGTCATGCCCGCGGAAATCATCAATGTCTCACCCGATCCATTCTCGAAGCGGGTCCTGATTAACAAGGGTTCCAATGACGGTGTGTTTCTCGGTCAGGCCCTGCTGGATGCCAATGGCCTGATGGGGCAGGTGGATGAGTTGTTGCCATTCACCAGTTGGGTGCTGCTGATCACTGACTGGCATCATGTTACGCCCGTGGAAGTGAATAGAAATGGAGAGCGAGCGCTGGCCAGAGGGAGCAGGAGTAACTCTTCTGAACTCGAACTGGAATTCGTGACTCAAACCCAGGATATGCTGGCAGGCGATTTGCTGGTGAGTTCCGGTATGGGCCAGGTCTACCCCAAGAACTACCCGGTTGCCCGAATTACCAGTGTATTCGCCGATCCGGGCCAGGAGTTTGCCACTGTCAAGGCGCAACCACTGGCAGAGATGGCCAGCACCCGTCACGTGATGTTGGTATTTAGCAACGAAGAAACGCTCATACCCGAACTGGACTATCTCGACACGCCCGAAACGTCTGTTGTTGATGGGGCCATGAGCGACGCACCGCCCGAGGACACGACTGCGGAACCGCCATTGGACGCGGCTCAGGCAGAAGAAGCGGATACAGTCGCAGAGACTGTTGAAGAACCAGGCAACTAGGGGGTCGGAGAGCCATGCAACAAAGAGCACATGCGACCTGGCTTATCTTTCTGAGCTTCTTTATAGCCTACCTGCTGGCCATCGTGCCGTTCCCGGACTGGGCCATGAATTACCGGCCTGAGTGGGTGCCAATGGTCCTCATCTATTGGGTGATGGCTTTGCCCTATCGGGTAGGAATCGGCTCTGCCTGGGTGACAGGTATAACCCTGGACGTACTCGAGGGTTCGGTGCTGGGCCTGAATGCACTCGGTTTGGTCATCATCGCCTATGTCACCCTGAGTCTGCACCAGCGCATGCGCATGTTCTCTTCCCTGCAGCAAGCTGGTCTGCTGCTTGCCTTGCTTGGTATAAACCTTGTACTGAGTCACTGGCTGCAAATCGTGACCGGGCAAACAGTTGCCTCTGGACTGATGTTCCTCATGGCCGCGTTAACCAGTGCCATCATCTGGCCATCACTGTTCCAGCTTATGCGTCATATCCGGCGCAGTTTCGATGTCCATTAGATCGTAGACAGTCTGTAGTATTTCCGTGGAAAAAGACGCTCCCATACTCTTGCTCGCTTCCGCTTCGCCGCGCAGGCAACAACTTCTGCAACAGATAGGCGTATGCTTTGAGGTGGCGCCCCAGGATATCGATGAGACGCCCCGGCAGGATGAAAATCCGGAGCAGTACGTGCTCAGGCTGGCCCGGGAGAAGGCCCAGTCGGCGTTTTCCGCTGCGCCCAGTGAACGCGTGGTGCTGGGTTCTGATACCGTGGTCGTATGCGAGGGTGAAATCCTGGGCCAGCCGCGGGACCAGGCGGATGCCCTCTCTATGTTGCTGCGCCTGTCGGGCAGAACCCATGAGGTGCTGACTGCGGTCCAAATGATGGATTCACAGCGAGAGATGGCCCGGCTTTGCCGAACTGAGGTGACGTTCCGGGAGATTCAGCCGGCGGAGGCTGAAGCCTATTGGAAGACAGGAGAACCACAGGGCAAGGCGGGCGCCTACGGTATACAGGGTTACGCCGCCGTGTTTGTGCAAGCGATCGTGGGCAGCTACAGTGGTGTGATGGGGCTGCCCCTGTTTGAGACTGCCGCATTATTGCAGGAGTTCGGAATACCCTGTTGGCAGACGCCGGATAGAGAATCATGAGCGAAGAAATCCTGATCAACGTTACCCTGATGGAGACTCGTGTTGCGCTTATCGAAAATGGGCTGCTGCAGGAGATTTTTATCGAGCGTCATAACAAGCGCGGTCATGTCGGGGATATATTTCGCGGCAAGGTCGCCCGGGTGATGCCCGGCATGGAGGCCGCATTCGTGGATATTGGTCTCGACCGGGCGGCGTTTATTCACAATTCCGACATCGTGATGATCGACAGCGATGGGTATGAATTGCGTGATGAGATACCGAAGCCAATCCAGGAATCCCTGCGTGAAGGCCAGGATATAGTCGTACAGGTTGCCAAGGATGCGATTAGCAGCAAGGGGGCACGTCTCACTACTCATCTGACCTTGCCTTCAAGGAACCTGGTGTATATGCCGAGGAGCAAGCACCTGGGTATTTCCCAGCGACTCGAGGATGAAGAGGAACGTGATCGACTCATGGCGCTTCTCCAGTCCGTGCTCGAAGCCGAGAACTGGGAAGGCATAGGTGGCTTCATCATTCGCACCGCCGCAGAAGGCGCCAGTGCTGAAGAGTTGGCGGAAGATGTGCGATTCCTGCGCAGACTGTGGCGTAAGGTAGAAGAACGGATCGGGCGCAAGGATGGAATCAAGGCCGTGTATCAGGAAGTGCCCCTCTACATGCGAACGGTGCGTGACCTGATTCGTTCCAATGTCGAAAAGATACGTGTCGACAACGCCGATACGTTTCAACAGATCAGTCAGTTTCTGGGTGATTTTGTTCCGGAACTGGATGCCCAGGTGGAGCTCTATGAAGGAAATCGGCCGATCTTCGATCTCTACGGTCTTGAAGATGAAATTGACAAGGCGCTGGGTCGAAGTGTGAAGTTGAAATCCGGGGGAGACCTGATCATCGATCAGACGGAGGCCATGACCACGATCGATGTGAATACTGGAGCATACCTTGGTAGCAGGAACCACGCCGAGACCATTCTCAAGACAAACCTGGAAGCCGCGACAGCGATCGCCAGGCAGTTGCGCGTGCGCAACCTGGGCGGAATCATCATCATCGATTTCATCGACATGATCGACCCCGAGCATCAGCGCCAGGTGCAGCGAACATTCACCAAGGCTCTGGAAAAAGACCACGCCAGAACAACCATCACGGGCATCTCCCAGCTAGGCTTGATCGAGATGACCCGGAAGCGTACCCGGGAAAGCCTGGGGCAAACCCTTAATAGCCACTGCCCAACCTGTGCAGGCCGGGGCACCCTGAAATCGGCGGAGACGGTTTGCTACGAGATTTTCCGGGAATTGCTCAATGTCGCACGTACCTATGAGAACGATGTGCTGTTGGTCACTGCGTCCCAGGTGGTCGTCGATCGCTTGCTGGATGAGGAATCGGATACTCTCGCCGGATTGGAGGAATTAATCGCCAAGACTGTGAAATTCGAGGTTGAACCTATGTATACTCGAGAGCAGTTTGACGTAGTTCTTTATTAGGTTTGATTCCCGTCTTTTCAGTTCCTATTCAGCCAGGTCAGGCTAAAAAGAGGGGTAGAATCGGGGAATTCACTCCTATACGAAGACGCCGCTGGTTTAGCCAGCTTTCAACGCCAGTATGGCCAGTATGATAGGCAACATTCTTCAGAAAATTGTCCAGCAGCTGATATTGCTGTTCGTGGTAGGCCTGGTGCTTCTGGCTGCCTATGTGAGTATTGGTCGGCAATTCATGCCGGCTATCTCTCGTTATTCTGGCTTCCTCGAAACCCAGATATTTGACGCCACAGGCATCGCCGTCGAAGTAGATTCGCTCACCGGTAGTTTCACCGGATTCAATCCTGTTATTCAGATAAACGGTCTCACGATTGCTGTCACGGATGATCGTGGTGACGATGAAGAGCCGGATAATGCCCTGGATTTTGAGCGTGCAACCATCGTCGTCGATATCCCGCGCAGTATCTGGCAACGGCGCTGGGTATTGGAAGACTTTGTTATTGACAGTCTCGAGCTGGATATCGAGCAATCGGCAACCGGTGCCTGGCAGTTGAGTGGCTTAACACCCGCTGGTGAGTCACCGCTGGACCCGAATGACTTGTACCAGACCTTCCAGCGCTTCACCCGACTCGACTTGCGTAATGTAGTGATCAATGTGCGCACGCGTACCGGAGAACAGTTCAGTTTCACCAACGGCCTGGCGACGATACAGAATCGCAACGACGATCACTACCTGCACATCAATACCAACCTGGAGGGCAACCCGCAGCAGCTGGCCGCCTCCCTGGAAGTGCGGGGAAGCCAGCTGGATGAGATTTCGGGCGACCTGCATCTGCAAATACCCTCAGCCGACTACTCTGGTTTGTTCAACGGCCAGGATATGGGCATGGTCGGAATATCCGAGATCATGGGCGGTGGGGAATTCTGGTTCAGTCTAAGCGGTGGAGAGTTTGCATCGGCCAGCGGAGAATGGGAAATCAACAGTGTCTCGGTAGCGCTCGATGAGGGTTCACCGCTGAATCTGCAGAGGCTAGCCGGCAGGGCGACTGTCTCCCGCGGTCTCGCGCTGGATCGCTGGGAAGTTGCTTTCGCCGGCATGGAAATCAATTATGGCGACGGGTTCTGGCGTGACTTCAATGGCTTTGTCCATGTTGAGCCCGGGCAGGCGGTCCGTGTCAGGGCTGACAAGCTCGATCTCGGATTGCTGGCGAGTCTCGCGCTGGACAGTGGCTTGCTGGATGAGTCGGGCCGCGAACAACTTGCCGCGTATAACCCCGGTGGTGAGTTGCTTAACCTGAGCTTTGCCATGCCGTTGCAGGAGGTGAGTGCAGAGTCCATATCCCTGACCACCAATCTGCGAGGGGTGAAAGTTGGGTCAGTACGCGGTTCTCCCAATATGTGGGGAATCGACGGCTATCTGGAAATCAGCTTTGACACCCAGAACAATCACGTTACTGGTCAGGCAGAGGTTGAGTCCGAGAATTTCAGTATTAATATTCCCAACACGTTCACCAGTGTCTGGGATTATGACTACGTCAATGGTCGCCTCCGTATCGACGTCGACCTGAATGATGGTGAGCGTGTCGAACTGAGCAGCAGTGTGATCATCGCCGAATCAGAGGCGGTAGATGGCAAGGCGAAGTTTAGCTCCGTCGTGCACAGTATGCCTGACGGCGAGCGTACTGCCGACCTGGAATTGATGGTAGGCGCCAGCCGCGTGGAGGCGGAAAGGAAGTCGCTCTATCTGCCGGATGGCCCCAATGTTAGTCCAGGCCTGAGAAACAGCATGGCGTTCCTGGAGCGCGGCATCCTGGGAGGCGATATCGTAAGCAGCGGCATCATATTCCGCGGTTCAACCGCTGGTGAGTCCTTGCCCGTCGAGAAAACCTTTCAAAGCTTCTGGGTTTTGGAAAATGGGGAATTCAATTTCAGCGACGAGTGGCCGCAACTGGAAAGCCTGTCCGGTCTGGTACTGACGAATGACAATATTATCGATATCGAGGTGCAGCGGGGTGAGAGCCTCGGGCTCGCCATGGGGAGCGCCACCGGCAGGGTACGCCAGGATGAAGACGGCCTGTCTTTCCTGCGGGTGAGTGGGCAGGCCGCGGGGCGCACCAGTGAAGGCCTCGCCTACATGCAGGCCGCACCCCTCGAAGAAGGTCTCAAGGCCACCTTTGCCAATTGGGGCGCGGAGGGTGATTTTTCCGCCGACATCGAGGTAGTCGTCCCTCTCAACCAGGGCGGAGCGGCACCCGATATTCGTCTCGACATCGCGGTAGCAGACAATCACCTGCTGGTGCCTGATTTCGACCTGGATGTATCCGGGCTGACAGGACCGATTATTTTCGATACCCGTTTAGGCCTGGAACCCAGTCGCCTGGAGGGTCGTGCCTTCGGTGATCAGGTCGAAATCAATCTGTCCTCGGTGGCAGATGCTGGTGATATTCAAACCATCACCATCGATGCGGCAGGGCGCACCACTCCGGAGGAGATGATCGCCTGGCCCCGTCAGAGCACGTTCATACGCGACTTGTTAGGCCATATGTCGGGCGACTTCGCCTACCAGGCGTCCATGCTGATCGATCAGACGGGTAGTGAGGAGCAGGCCAACCGCCTGCTTATCGATACCAGTCTCGTGGGTGCTGAGCTGGATCTACCCGAGCCCTTTCAAAAGCCTGCGGAGGTGGCGATGCCTCTTCATGTAGAGCTGGATTTCGCGGAGGGATCGCAGCAGGTATCAGGCACCCTGGGCGCAGAGCTGCAATACGAATTGAACCTGGAAAATGATGTGATCAGTTCAGGCCTGGTACTGCTCGGGCGTGAAATGCCCCAGGCGGATTTGTTGAGCGGCTCAAACATCGAAGGACTCATTGTGCTCGGTGAGATGGAGCGATTCGATCTGCAGCCATGGACCGATTTTATTGCCACCATGGGTACCGTCGGTGAATCCAGCTCCGACCTTGGCGATAACATTGCCTTCGTGGATATCAATACCGCGAGCTTTTCTCTCTATGACCAGGCGCTTCCCGACGTCAACTTTCGCATCGAGCCCAATGCCGAGGCTGCGGGTTGGCTGACATCCCTCAGCAGTGATGCGGTGCAGGGCGATGTCATTATTCCCTACGATGCCGAGGAGTACCTGCGGGTGGATCTGGACTATCTGCGCCTGCCGGGGGAAGCAGACGCAGACGATGCCGCGTCGCTACCAGAAACGGTTGATGCCGAGAGCAGCGCGGTGGTCGATGAGGCGAATGTGGCCGTAGCATCGACGGCAGAGGTGATAGATGAGGAGGAGGCAGAACGGGTCGATCCACTGGCAAATCTTGATCCCCGGGACCTGCCGCTCATGCAATTTTCCACCAGGGAGTTCGCCATTGGTGACGCGCAGTACGGCAGTTGGGAGTTCACCCTGATACCGACAGCTCTGGGTGCCGAGTTCAATGACATCAACTTTGATTTCCGTGGACTGCGGCTTGGCCGCGATGAACTCGAGGATTCGATCGAAACCCTGGAGCCGCACTTCAGCTGGTATTACGACAATGGACAACACCGCAGTGAGCTTACCGGGGTTCTGGTCGCGGATGATATCGGGGAGGTGCTGGCCGCCAACGGCTATGCGCCCAGTATGGCGAGTAATCGCGCGATATTCGTCACCGAAGCGCGCTGGCCAGGTTCGCCCGCATTTTTCGCCGGTGCCAAACTCAGTGGGCATATCGATCTGCTGGTAGAAGAGGGCCGATTCAACCGAAATTCCAGCGGTCAGGGCGCGCTGCGACTGGTGAGTTTCATCAACCTGACTGCTGTATTCCAGCGACTGCGCTTCAGTGATGACCTGCTGCGGCGCGGTCTTGCCTATGACGCGATTACCGGCAGCTTCAGCCTGGATAATGGATTGATGACCATTGAGGATCGCCTGGTCATCTCCGGACCCAGTAGCCTGTACCAGATCACGGGGGAGGTAGACCTGGATGCCGAGACCATCGAGGGTGAAATGTATGTGACCCTGCCGGTGAGTAACAATCTGCCCTGGATAGGTTTGCTCACGGCCAATATTCCACTGGCCGTGGGTGCCTACTTGTTCGATCAGATATTTGGCGACCAGGTGGGTAGCCTGTCCAGCGCGGTCTACACATTGAGTGGACCGTTCGAGGGTCTGCAACCGGAGTTCAAGCAGGCTTTCGGGTCCCCGGGAGAGGCGCGCGAAGCACAGCCAGTTACCCAATAGGCAGAATCTGCTGGAGGCAGGGGCAGAAGGAGCTAGGCCGCTGATTCGAGTGTGCTCAGCAGCCGATCCAGGTTCGAAGCGGCCGCCGTGCTGGCATCGCGAATGCGCAACTTGATAGCCTCTATTTCATCAGTCTGTTCGATATCCGGGGAGCGCAAGGTAGCGCCGGAGAGCCTGTGTGATCCCACCCAGTTGCGCAATGCCCTGTCCTGGTTCCAGCGCTGCAGGATCTCAGCCTCGGCGCGATTAAGCAGCAACCAGTCTGTGTCGGCATTGGGCATCGCAAGTGGCATGCAGAGATGGTTCTTTTCGGCATCGGATTCGTAGTTGGCTTCAACATGGGCGATGACGCTGGCGCTGAGACAGAACAATCCTGCCCGAATCATCTGAATGGTGATGGTATTGCCATCGAATACCTGTCTGCCGGTCCGGCGTGCTATGGCGCTGGCGCTGCAGTCTATGTACAGGGAATTTTCTACAGCGGGAATAGCGCCCTTCTCTAATTCGAGTCGCTTGCCGCGTATCCGTCCTACACGGCCGAGGCGTATCACGTCTTTAATGCGGGAGAGAAGTTCAACCTCGGCAGGCGCGATGGTGGCATTATGGTACATCGACGGGCGCACCTGTTTATCGATGCGCAGCAGCTGTTCGTGTTGCTCCAGCAGTGCAAACAGCTGTTCGACTGTTTCCGCTTGCGCACAGCACTCCAGTTGTGTGGCCTTCGCGCCCAGTAAGCGGGCATAGAACCGGTCACCCGGTTGTGTGGTCTCGCGATTGATCAGCCAGGAATCCCTGGGCACTATCCAGCGAATGGCAGCCGGATCGACACCATTGCCCAGGAGCCAGACCCCCACGTCCATACCCGTCTTGCCGCCACCGACAATGGTGAAGTGCTGGTGCCGTTCGATCTCTTGTGGCAGATCATTGGGCGGAATAAGCTTAACATCCGGGTCGAACGCGTAGGTCGGTGGGCACACGGCGGGCACGGCGGTATTGAAAAACGTCCCGTCGACAATTTTCTTCCTGACATGAACCTTGAATACCTTGCCGGACGCCAGCGAGCGAATGCTGCCGTCTTCGCGGTATTCGCAAAGTGGCAGGTAGTTCACTCTGCCTGAGGGCAGAAATCTGTCTTTGACCAGGCGTTCGAAATAGGTCTGTACTTCTGCACCTGAAGCGAGTTCGTAGTAACCCGCATTTATTCCAGACTCATCGATTCGATTTGAGCCCAGGTCACGGGACCCTACACCGTAGAACGCGGAAGGCTGGTGCAGGCGCACGAAGGGGTAGGCATCATTCCAGTGGCCACCGGGAGCATGGTGCTTGTCGACGATCAGCAGCGAATCGCCGGTCTCGGTGAGAAGCTGGTCGGCGAATCCCAGTCCCAGGGCGCCGGCTCCGATAATCAGATAGTCTGTCTGGTAGTCTGCTTCCGACAAGACGCGTTCCTTGTGCTGGGGCGAATGTTATTGGGTGTATGGACGTATTTCGGGTTAAGCTGCGCAGCTATCATAGAGTGAAGTCACGGGATAATAAATTCTCATGGGTAAAAAGGTAGCCGCCGTACAGATGGTGAGCACGGCCAATCTGGATGAAAATTTACAATCTGCGGCCCGACTCATCGCACAAGCCAGTGCAGCGGGTGCCGGTCTCGTGCTTCTTCCGGAAGTTTTCGCCGTGCTGGAAGGCGGGCCCATGCGCCCGTTCGGCGAGGAGGAAGGCTCGGGTCCGATACAGGCGTTTTTATCCGGGCAGGCGCGCGAGCACGGGCTGATTCTGGTGGGAGGCACGATTCCCCTCATTACCAGGCCCGGCAAAACAGCCAATGATCCTGACTATTTTGTCGACGATGAGCGAGTGCGTCCGGCCAGCCTGGTGTATGACGCCAGCGGTGCGCAGATTGCGCGCTATGACAAGATTCATTTATTCGATGTCGTGGTGGCAGACAAGCAGGCCAGTTATTCAGAGTCCCGCAGCTATGAGGCGGGGAATGACATCGTTTCGGTCGATACTGAAATGGGCAGACTTGGGCTCAGCGTGTGTTACGACATGCGATTCCCGGAGCTGTATCGGGAGCTATTTTCGCGCCAGGTGGACATGGTCACGGTGCCAGCGGCATTCACCCGGGTAACCGGCGAGGCGCACTGGGAAACACTGCTGCGGGCACGGGCCATCGAGAATCAGTGCTATGTCATCGCCGCAGGGCAGGGCGGAAAGCACAATGAGAAGCGGGAAACCTGGGGGCACTCGATGATAATCGATCCCTGGGGAACGGTCCTAGATGAGATCGAGCAAGGGGAGGGTATTGCTATCGCCGAGATCGATCTCGAGTTTGTCGACAGCGTGCGCAAACGCATGCCCATCTCCCAGCAGCGAAAACTCTGAAGCCAGCGGACATGTTAGGCGCTTGCCCATGTTGCGACGCTTCCTTTATGATGCGCCTCCGCAGCAATAACCCGGAGACGTGACAATTAACAAGAGCCTGATCAGTAATCTGCTGGCGGCAATGGTTGTAGTAGCTGGCCTGCTCATGACCGGCCCTTACCAGCTGTATGTGCTCAATACTGGCCTGTTCGCCCTGTCGGGTGGTATCACCAACTGGCTGGCCGTGCATATGCTGTTCGAGCGCGTGCCCGGTCTGTATGGCTCCGGTGTGATTCAGCTGCGCTTCGAGGATTTCAAGCTGGGAATCCGTAACCTGGTCATGGGTCAGTTCTTCAACCACAGCGATCTGGAGAGCTTCTTCCATGGTAGCGGTGATACGGGGGCCAAACTCAGCGAAAAGCTCAAACAGGGGACGGCGGCGCTCGACCTCGAACAGGCCTTCGAGTCGCTTCTCGATGTCATCATGGCTTCTTCCTTCTCCGGCATGTTGGGAATGATCGGTGGCAGGGATGCATTGTCTGCCCTCAAGGATCCCTTTGTTGCCAGAATGGAGGATTTTCTGAACCAGCAATTCGCCGATCCGGCATTTCAGGCAAAGATTCAGGAAGCCCTGCAGGGAGCGCTCAATGAAGAAGCGATTCGCGCCAAGCTGACCGTCCTCATCGATAAGCGCCTGAATGAGATGACGCCGGCAATGGTCAAGGAAATTGTCCAGGCCATGATTCGCAAACATCTGGGTTGGCTGGTGGTGTGGGGATGCGCTTTCGGGGGTGTGATAGGTCTGTCTGCCACCTTCCTGACCCAGCTTTGAGTCATTGCAGTCTCCACACCGAGCTGTTCAATTTTTAGCCAATTGGCTTTGATGCTCTCCACCCCGGCGCTTATTTGACTTGCCATTCTATTTTCTCGCCGATTGGCCTGTGTCTGCAAAAAAAAGCCCATTCAAAAACAAGTAAAACTGCTGGCTCGACCCCATTTTTTCCCGCCTGCCTGATGTAAATAACATTGTGCTGTAATACAATACCGCGCTTTCGATTTTACAGCGCTGCAATTTTTGTAATGACTTGCAGTAGAAGATATACACGCGTTAAGAAGGAAATTATCTACAATGGCACGACCGGTCGAATTCGATGAATCAAAAGTTTTGGCAAATGCCATGGAGCAGTTTTGGAAAGAGGGATATGAAGCGAGTTCGGTTCAGAAACTCCTGGATTGCACGGGAATTAATCGGGGGACTCTCTACAACTCCTTCGGTGACAAGGACACCTTCTTCAAGTCCTGTATCGATCAATACAATGCCAACATGGCGAATCACATCAATGCGTCCCTGAAGAACGAGAAGCTGGGTGCCTGGGATGCAATCAACGAATATTTTGAACAAGCAGTCCTCTCCCTGAGCAACAAGCATCGTGGTATGGGCTGCCTGTTGGTGAATTCGCTGTGCGAGAGCATCAATTATGACAAAGAGATGAAAAAGGTAGTGCGGGCCTCCCTGGCTGCCATTCGCAAACCCCTGGTGCTGCGATTGAAAGAAGCCCAGAAGAAAGGCAAGTTGAAGAAGGGCGTCAGCGTGGAATCCGCGGCCGACATCCTGATGAATATGTTGCACGGACTGCGTGTGAATGCCCGGGATGGCAAGAACGCGCGCCAACTCCAGGAACTCATCAAGTTCACAGTAAATTCCCTTAAAAAATAAGGGCTTAGCTCCGATTTCGGCGATAGCCAGAGGGAAGGCCAGGAGTCCCGCTAATTTCCGCAGAGGCTGCCTGCTCCGCATAGATCGCATAGATCGCATAGAAAGAGGAGGCGCAAGCCTCCTTTTTTGTGCCAGCGCACCGCTCCGGGGCAGCTCCCAGCGGCTCTTCAGCCGGGCCGGAACAGGGCATTTGTTTCCTGCCGTGGCGCTGATATACTCTGGCCCTCAGTAGTATTCTGTTACCAGGACTAGAACATGAAAAAAATCTCCGGTAAGCATAAGGCGGATGACGCGAAGATCGATCTGACTCCCATGCTGGATGTGGTATTCATCCTCCTTATCTTCTTCGTAGTGACCGCAACCTTCCTGTCAGAGACGGCGATCAATGCGGCCAGTAGCGATAACAACAGTAACGAATCGCCGCCGGAAGACTCGGACAAGAAAAACATCCTGTTCGAGATTGGACCAAACAATGAAATTATCCTGAACGGTAATCCGCGACCGATTATCGAGACCCAAATTCGATCTAACATCGACCAGTTGAAAGCAGAGAATCCTGCAGCATCGGTAATCATTCAGCCAGATGATGACTCCGATGTGGCTACCCTGGTCATGATCATGGATGCGGCACGCCAGGCGGGGATGGCCAACATCTCCATCGTAGAGCCAAACTAGCATCCACTGAGGGAAGCTTTTAAAGAACGCATCATCGCAAGGTGATGCGTTTTTTTATTTCTGCAATAAAGTCATTCAAGCGCCGGGAAAATTTACAGACCTATGAAAAATCGTTGGGATACTGAGCTGGCGGAAAAGTTTGCCGCAGAATCTGAGCTCGGCCTGCGCGTCTACAGCTCCAACCTGCTGGGTTCCGATCCTGATCTTGTCTTGCACGGTGGTGGTAACACTTCCGTCAAGGGAGAAGTCGAGGACGTATTCGGGGAGCTGCAAAGGGTATTGTTCGTGAAGGGCTCAGGCTGGGATCTGCGAACTATTCAGGAGCAGGGTTTTCCTCCGGTGCGTCTCGACTACCTGCGGCGACTGGGTGCACTGGATTCTCTCGGCGACAATGAGATGATGCGGCAGCTGCGACTGGCTCTGCTGGATCCAGCTGGACCGACTCCCTCTGTGGAGGCCATCCTGCATGCGCTTATTCCACACAAGTATGTGGACCATACCCATGCCGATGCCGTGGTCACGATCTCAAATTCCCCCGACGGGGAACTAAAACTCAGGGAGTTGTACGGCGAGGAAGTGCTTATCCTGCCCTACATCATGCCTGGCTTCATCCTCGCCAAACAGGTAGCGGCCGCGACAGCGGGGCTGGATTGGTCCCGAATCAGGGCTATCGTTCTGCTGCACCATGGCATATTCACTTTCGATGACGATGCCAGGACGAGCTACGACACCATGATCGAACTGGTCGACCGTGCGGAACAATTTCTTCAACAGCAGGCTTCCACGGCGATCAGGCACGCCGCCTCTACGACGACTGAGCAAGAGCTGCTCACTCTGGCCGCTATGCGCAGGATGGCTGGCGACCAATTTGGCGGAGCGGTGCTGGCCAGGTTCGATAGCAGTGCAGAGTCGGCCGGATTTGCCCAGCGGGACAATGCCGGCGAACTTGCCAGCCGCGGCCCGCTTACGCCTGACCACACGATTCATTGCAAGGCCTTCGCCGCGCACCTGGGTGCTGATCCACTGTCAGACCTGGAGCGATTTTCCTCAATCTACAGGGAATATTTCGACGAATTCGGCACGGCGAGTCATCAATGCCTGGACACCATGCCCCGTTACGCGGTCTGGCAAGGCAAGGGCATGCTGTATTTCGCCGCCAATCACAAGCGCCTGCAGATCGTGGAAGACATCAGCGCGCACACCATTCGGGCGATTCAGCAGGCGGAAGCCCTGGGAGGCTGGCGGGCGCTGCCACGATCCGATCTGTTCGCGGTCGAGTACTGGGAGCTGGAGCAGGCGAAGCTCAAAGCGGGAAACAAGCGTGGCAGGTACGAGGGCCAGGTAGCCCTGGTGACCGGCGCGGCCTCGGGAATCGGTAAGGCCAGCGTGGAAGCCCTGTTGAAGCAGGGTGCTGTCGTCGCGGCACTGGATATCGCCCCCGAAATGCTGACAAGCATGGCTAACCCTGCGCTTCTGCCCCTGCGCTGTGATGTCACCAGCACGGAAGCCATTCGCGACGCTGTGGCCCGGGTGGTCTGCCACTTCGGGGGCATCGACCTGCTGGTTTCGAATGCAGGCAACTTTCCCTCCAGTGCAGCACTGGGCCAGCTGGATGATGAAACCTGGCAGCAATCACTGGCGCTGAATCTCAGCTCCCATATGAAGTTATTGAGGGCATGCATTCCCTTTCTTGAGCGGGGCTTCAAGCCAGCCATCGTCATGGTGGGATCGAAGAATGTGCCGGCCCCCGGCCCCGGGGCGGCCGCGTATTCCACGGCGAAGGCCGGGCTCACCCAGCTGGCCCGGGTGGCTGCGCTGGAGTTGGGTGCCCTGGGTATCAGGGTGAATACGGTGCATCCCAACGCGGTCTATGACACTGCCCTGTGGAACGATGAAGTGCTGGCGCAGCGAGCGGCACACTATGGCAAGAGCGTTGAGGACTACCGCAAGTCCAATGTGCTGGGTACGGAACTGAATTCAGCAGATGTGGCCAGCACCCTGGTCGCCTTGCTCGGGGACGAATTTGCCAAGACCACCGGTGAACAAATCGCCATCGATGGCGGTAATGACCGGGTAATCTAGGAGGGCCGGCCCAATTATGCGCATCGAGGGGGAGCACACACAGAGCATCTGGTATGACCCGGAGCGGGATACGGTGAAGATCGTGGACCAGACCCGACTGCCCCACGACCTGATGCTGCTCGAACTCGCATCGCTGCAGGATGCCTGCAGGGCGATTTCCAGCATGCAGGTGCGCGGTGCCCCCCTCATCGGGGTCACCGCGGCCTATGGCGTTTATCTTGGGCTGAGAGAGGAGGCGGCTGAGCTTGAAGTCATCGTCGATCAGCTGGCCGCCACGCGCCCGACTGCCGTCAATCTTTCCTGGGCCCTCAATCGCTGCCAGCAGACCTTGCAGGAATACAGCGGTGATGAGCGCGTGCTGAAGGCACTGGAGCTGGCCCAGATTCTCGAGAAAGAGGATGTCGCGGTGTGCGAAGGCATCGGCGAACAGGGGGCGAGTCTGCTGCAAGCGCTTTGGGAGCGAAAGAAGGAAGGTCAGGACAGGCTTAATGTGCTCACCCACTGCAATGCGGGATCTTTGGCCACCGTGGATTGGGGTACGGCGCTGGCGGTCATCTACAAGGCTGCGGAGCGCGGCATACCCGTCCATGTCTGGGTGGATGAGACCCGTCCGAGGAACCAGGGTGCCGCGATCACCTGTTGGGAATTGGCGCAACAGGGCATTCCCCATACCCTCATCGTGGACAATGCCGGTGGTCACCTGATGCAACACGGTGAAGTAGACGCCGTACTGGTGGGCGCAGATCGTACGACTGCACGTGGCGATGTCTGCAACAAGATTGGCACCTATCTCAAGGCACTCGCTGCGCGGGACAACGACATTCCATTCTATGTCGCCTTTCCGCTGTCAAGCTTCGATCTCTCACTGCAGGATGGCCTGAAGGAGATTCCGATCGAGGAGCGCGATGCCGGTGAGGTATTACAGGTAACCGGGCTGACGGATGCGGGCGCCAGGGCAACGGTGAGCGTAGCACCGGTGAATACCCGTGCGAGTAACTACGGCTTCGATGTCACGCCGGCACGACTGGTGTCTGCCTTGATAACGGAAGTGGGCGTATGTGAGGCCAGGCCCGAAGCCATCGCAGCCCTGGTGGGCAAGCGCTGAGGCTTTGTCCGGGCTGAGGTTCTTTGTGGGCTGAGGCTCTTAGTGGACTGAGGCTCAACCCATGGAGAGTTCCAGTTGCCTGCCTCCGAGAATGTGCAGGTGAATATGGAATATGGTGCGCCGGCTGTCTTCTCCGGTATTGAGTACATAGCGAAAGCCCGTTTCATCGATACCGAGCTGGCGCGCGATGTCGTTTGCCCTGAGCAGCAAGCGTCCCAGCAATGCTTCATCTTCCGCCGAAGCAGCCAGCATATCGCTGATGTGTTTCTTGGGTACCACCAGCACGTGTACCGGTGCATTCGGCTTTATGTCCTCGAACGCGTAGACGTCATCATCCTCGTATACCTTGTTCGATGGCAGTTCCCCTGCGATAATTTTACAGAACAGACAATCATCTGACATTGGCTTCTCCTTGCGCTTTTCGGGTCATACTTTGCGATAGATGGCGATTGACCAGAAATCCATTCTAACCCAGACTCAAATCCTGTGAATATCCGACACCCATTTTTACGCCATTGGCACCTCGTCCTCCTCCTGTTGATGCTGCCCTTATCCGGCCATGCCCAGGAAGATCCAGTGCGATTTGGGTTTCGGGTGGTAAATACCTATCCCCACGATATCACCGCCTTTACCCAGGGGCTGTTCTTCCACGACGGATATCTCTACGAAGGCACAGGCAAGCGTGGTCAGTCACGCCTGAGCAAGCTTAACCTGGACGATGGCAGTGCCCTCATGAACAAGGCGCTCGGCCAGCGCTATTTCGGTGAAGGCATAGAATTGGTAGGTGACAGGATCTATCAGCTGACCTGGCAGTCCCACATGGTATTCGTTTACGACAAGGACAGCTTCGAGCAGCTTGGCACCCATTACAATGCAACGGAAGGTTGGGGACTGGCCTACGATGGTCGGCAACTGATACTCAGCGATGGCAGCCACGAGCTGCAGTTTCTCGACCCGGAAACCTTTGTTCCCACTCACAAGGTTTCGGTGACTCTCAATGGCAATCCAATTGTTAATCTGAACGAGCTGGAATACATCGATGGCGAAGTATGGGCCAACGTATGGCAGACCGACTATATCCTGCGCATCGATCCGGCTACCGGTAGCGTCAACAGCATCGTCGATCTGACTGGCCTCTCCGATATGACCCGGCTCGGCAGTGCAGAAGCAGTATTGAACGGTATCGCCTGGGACAGTGAAACACAACGCCTGTTCGTCACCGGCAAGCACTGGGCTAATCTGTTCGAAATCGAGCTTGTCCAACGCTGATCGCTCATGTGGCTGCAGAAGCGACTCACCCTGACACCCAAACCGCGCGGGTTCCACCTGATTACCGATGAGGTGCTGGCGCAATTGCCGGAGCTCGAGCAGATCGATGTCGGTCTTGCCCACTTTCTTCTGCAGCACACTTCCGCCTCATTGAGTATCAACGAAAACGCCGACAGTTCGGTGCGTCGCGATATGGAGGCGCACTTCAATGTGCTGGCCCCGGAGAATGCGGCCTACTATGAACACAACTATGAAGGCCCGGATGATATGCCTGCGCACATCAAGTCGGGACTGCTGGGCTGTGAAGTAAGTTTGCCCATCAGCAAGGGCGGTCTGGCCCTGGGCACCTGGCAGGGACTGTATCTCGGTGAGCACCGCAACAATGCTGGTGGCAGAACCTTGCTGGTTACCCTGCAGGGCAGTGCGAAGGCGCAGGGGCTACCGGTGTGAAAATGCGCAATCGACTGCTGACCCGCCCCGGGTTTCGATTGCTCCTGCTCGCAATGCTCTCGGTGGCTCTGCTGTCCTGTGAGTCTGTGCGCTATTACAGCCAGGCGGCCCGTGGGCAGCTGGAAATTCTGCTGGGCCGAAAAGGCATCGAGGCGCTACTGCGGGATAACGAACTGCCAGCCGAACTCAGGAGCAAGCTGGAGACGGTGCTTGCGATTCGGCAGTTCGCGGAAACCCGGTTGGCACTGGAGGTCGATGACAACTATGCCACCTATGTCGACCTGGATCGTGAGCACGTGGTCTGGAATGTGTTTGCGGCTGAGGAATTTTCCACCCGGGCCATGGAGTGGTGCTACCCGATTGCCGGCTGTGTGAGCTACCGTGGCTATTTTTCCGAGCCCGCTGCCTTGCGCTATGCGCAGGGTCTGCAGGCAGCAGGCTTCGACGTCTATACCGGTGGTGTGGATGCCTATTCGACTCTGGGTTGGTTCGATGACTCACTGTTGAGCACTGTGGTGAATCGAGCGGATTATCAGCTGGCAGGTCTTATATTTCACGAGTTGGCTCACCAGGTTGTCTATCTGCCCGGAGACACGACCTTCAATGAGAGCTTTGCCACGGCGGTGGAGCGGGAAGGGGTGCGCCGTTGGCTGGCAAATACCCGGCAATCGGGGCTGGCGGCCGCTGCGGAACAGGGCCTGCAGCGCCAGCAGGAATTTGCACAGCTGGTGGTTGCCTGGCGCGACCGGTTCGCGGAATTGTACCAACAGGCGTTGCCGGCTGAGGTCATGCGAGAGCGCAAACGTGTGTTGCAGGATGAGTTGCGAGCGGCTTATCGGGAACTGCAGGAGAGCTGGGGTGGTTATGCGGGCTATGACAACTGGTTTGCCCAGCCCCTCAATAATGCCCAACTCTCCACCGTGGGTTCCTATAATGACCTGGTGCCGGAGTTTGCGGCCCTGCTCGACTCCCACGGTGGCGACATGCAGGCCTTCTTTGCCTCGGTGCGGGAGCTCGCAGACATGCCAGTCGCCGAGAGAGAGGCGCGTCTGCTCAGTCTGTCGATGCGCGACTAGTTACTCAGTCTTCTCTCCATGCTGGCCACAAGATCGGCGTAAAAGTCCGAATCCGGATCCTTGGCCGCCGCATCGCGGTAGGCGGCCAGGGCCTCTTCATATCTGCCCTGCTGTTCAAGGATTCTTCCCAGGCTGCGATTGAAGAACGCGTTCTGCGGCATGACGGTAGCGGCTGTCTGGTACACCCTTATCGCTTTGTCTGCCTCACCGTTGTTATTGTACGTATTGGCCATGATATGCACCTGGGAATCGTCATTGGGCACGAGTTCTATGGCACGAATATCGTACTCGATCGACGCATTGAAATTTCCGTCCTGACGTTCCAATTGGCCGAGTGTCTGTACAGCAGCGATGAGTGAAGCGGAAGGTGTAGTCTCGAGTTCGATATAGCGGGCCAGCAATGGCTTGGCCTCATCGTAGCGTTCGAGGAAGTAATAGGTGTTGGCCAGACTGCGTATCGCATCGCTGAAATTCGGGTCGGCACTGATGGCCTTGCGGTATTCTTCAATGGCTTCCTCGTGACGCTCGAGTGTGCTGTAGGTATTGCCGCGGCGGAACATCTTTCTTGCCAGGTCGGCGTCTATAGTGGGGCCTTCCCGGGTCAGTTCCAGGTTGCCGTAACGTTCCAGCACGGAATTCGCAGAATTATCCTGGGCGAAACCTATGCTGCTGCTAGCGGCCAGTATGCCGCACAGCAAGCAGGCGCAGGCCGTCGATCCCTTGCCGAATAGGGAAACTGCGTCGAATGTGATGAGTCTTTTCATGCGTCTGTTTATACGTGTGTTCATGCGATTATGGATGTGCAGTCTACTGCGCTCTCGAGATGCAGGTTGAGGAAGTTGACTATAGCGCAGCCGCTCTCGGTCTGCCAATGCGGGCGGAGCGCGGTGCCCGCTATATCAGGGTAATGCTGCTACTTTCCTGGCGCCGGTCAATTACCTTGCCGACGATACTGGCATCTGCATAACCCGCGTTGAGCAGCGCCTGCAGGCAGGGTTCAGCCTGTTCGGTCGGTAAGGAGAATAGTAGTCCGCCCGCCGTTTGGGGGTCGAACAGGAGAGGATAGCTGGGCTGGCGAATGAGCTGTTCGACATTGCGCATCGAAGTCTCCACAAGACTATTGTCTTCATGCAAGGAGCTGATAATGCCTTGTGCCAGTGTTTCTGTGGCGCCGGGTAGGGCCCTGAGCCTGTCGAGGGTTATTTCTGCATCGCAAGCCGATGCTTCCAGTAATTCCAGTAGATGGCCCGCGAAACCAAATCCGGTGATATCAGTACATGCTTTGGCGCCATGTGACACAATAATAGAGATAGCATTCCTGTTGGAAATCAGCATCTGGTTCAGGGCACTCTCCATCCATTCGTGATGGGCAAGTCCTCGCATATCGGCTGCCAGGAGGGTGCCAGTGCCCAGGGCCTTGGTCATGATGAGCGATTCGCCGGCGCTGGCGCCGGATTTCCTGAGCAGGCGATCTTCTTCGGCAAATCCATTAACACAGAGTCCAAATTCCAGGCTTGCTGTTTCTGCGGTGTGCCCACCCAGCAGGCTGCACTCTTCCAGCAGCAGGGATTCGCTGCAGGCCGACATGACTTCCTTGAGCTGCTGTCGCGCATAACGTTTCTCGGCATGAGGCAGGCCAACCATGGCCAGCGCGGAATGGGGTGTACAACCCATGGCATAGATGTCACTCAGGCAATGGTTCACCGCGATTCGGGTAAACAGCCAGGGATCGTTGATAAATGCCTTCAGGTAGTCGACGCTCTGGATCAGGATGCGGCCATCGGGCAAGCGAATCTGCGAAGCATCCTCCACCGCGTTTTCATTTTCCTTGCCGAGCACCTCGGGGCGATCGTAGATGTTCAGTTCAGCCAGGACTTCGCTGAGTATGTTGCCGGCTACCTTCGCGCCACAGCCTGCGCAGCGCATCGCATGCTTGCGTAATCGTTGTTCGGTGTCCTTGTCTGCCAGGCCAGGTTCGAGAGGCAGTTTGGCGGGCATTTCCGGCAGCTTGCTGAATTTTTCCACGAAGCGGGAATCGATCCAGTGCTTAAGGCGCCACATGCTCCGCCCTGCGAAGAAGAGTTCTCCCCTTGAGGCGATAGCCCTACCATCGCAGAGATTCATCAGGGCCAGGGCCTTGCGCTGCGGAAAATAATTTTTCAGGCGACGGCCGGTCGCATAGCGGCGCAGGTTCTCCGCCAATACCTTGCCCTGGCGCACAGCGTACACTCCCGACTTGGGGCGCGCCTCACCGCGCACGGTGGCCGCATCGCCACTTGCAAATACGAATTCAACATTACTGCTTTGCAGCGTGGGAGTTACTTCGATGAAGCCATCTTCGCTGGCTTGCAGGCCGCAATCGAATGGCCAATCAGGGATCGATGCACCAGTCGCAAAAATGACCGCATCAAACTCCCTGGTCTCGCCGTCATCGCTGATGACTTGCCCTGGCTTGATTTCTGTAATCCTGCAATCGCTGGTGGTTTCGATGTTGCGACTGGCTAGTTCGCTGGCGGTATAGTCCTGTACTTTCGGACTATGCGATCTGAGGAGTTTCGCATCGGCTGTGAACAGTGTGATTTTGAGGCTATTTAATGCCGGCTTGTCGCCCCCCACGTCCCTGCTTATGCGCGCATGAGTGGCAAAGGCGAGTTCCACACTGGCTGGGCCGCCGCCGATGATGGCCAGCCTGAATTCTCTGCCCTGTTGTAAGTCTGCAACGGCTTGCTGGCGCATGCTGTCCCAGCCAGAGAGGAATTGATCAATGGGTTTTACCGCCAACGCGTGCTGGGCTGCCCCCTTGATGAGACTGGCATCCGGTCGCGAGCCTGTATTCAGGGAAATGATGTCGAACGGGATGTCTGGCCGACCCGCAATGAACAACAGCTTGCGCGCCAGGTCGAGCCTGGTCACCTCGGCCTGGATGAGCCGGGCAGACGCCCGTTGTGCCAGGGGGCGCAGGTCGATATGCATGGCCCGGTGTTCAATCTGCTGGGCCAGGAAGGCGGGCATGGCACCGGAATAGGGAGTGACAATGTCCCGGCTGATAAGCGTGATCGCCATGCCGGGCATGGGTTTCATGCCGAAGCTGCGGAGCACGGACAGATGACTGTGTCCGCCACCAACCAGGACGAGATGCTTAACAACGGGTGTGGTGAGATTCATCTTGGCGCTATTCAGAAAGAGCTCGGCTATTCGGTGGCTGGAACGCTGGCTGCTATGGCTAGCCGGGTTTCCTGCCCCTGCCCGGGGTGATCAGGAATCAACTGGGTCAGGAGTAAAGAACAGGCCGCAATCCCGGCACCGATGAGAAATACCGCACTGTGATTGATGACCCAGACCAGCCCCAGCAGGGCAGGCAGAACCACGGCGGCGATATGGTTTATGGTAAAGCTGATCGACGATGTCGCGGCGATGTCGGCCGGGTCGGCGATTTTCTGGAAATAAGTCTTGATAGCGATAGCCATGGCGAAGAACAGATGATCCAGCAGGTAGAGGGCGATCGCCACCGCGACGGAATCGACGAAAGCATAGCTGACAAAAACAATTATCAGGCCGATGTATTCCAGGGTCAGCGCCCGGCGCTCACCGACATAACTGATCAGTGCGCCGATCCTGGGGGCCAGCCAGAAAGTCAGGACTGCATTCACCAGTGTTAGCAGGACCACGTTCTCAACCGGGAAGCCGAATTTTTCTACCAGCAGGAAGCCTGCGAATACCACGAATATCTGGCGCCTGGCGCCGGCGAGAAATGTGAGCAGGTAGTACAGCCAGTATTGTTTTCGCAGGAACAGGGATTTCTTCTGCGCAACCTGGTCTTCGAAGTGCGGGATCGCGAGCCAGCAGAACAACCCAATGGCGACAGTGATGCCGCCTGCCATGAGATAGATGAGAAGGTAATTGGCGGTGAAGACCATCAGGTAAATATAGATCGCGCCCAGCACCAGAAAGTTACTGATGGCTCGCGTGCTGAGTAATTTGCCCAGAACTCTTGGAGCTTCTTCTTTCTTGAGCCATTGCAGGCTCAGGGAATTATGCAGGGTTTCCAGGTAATGGAAGCCGATGGACATGACCACGGTGGTAAAGTAGAGCCACAGGGCGCTGGGATAGAATGCCGTTATCGCCGTGCCCACTCCCAAGGTTACCAGTGACAGGATGGCGAAGTTCTGTTGTCGGATGAACAGCATCAGCAGGATCGCCGTGAATGCGAGGAAGCCCGGGACTTCTCTGAGGCTTTGCAGAACGCCGATTTCCTCACCGGTAAAGCCTGCCTGTTCCACGGCAAAATTATTCAGCATCACCTGCCAGGTTGCGAAGGCGATGGTATTGCCGATGGCTAGCAGATAGAGCAGTGTCTTGCGGTTTTGTAAATCTACTGAGGGCATGCGCTGCTTGATGTCGCTATTCGGTTAAATATGGCGTGCCGGCGACGCTCTAACGGGCGAGATACCGCACTGGCAGGGTACGTTGTGCGATTATATCATCTCATCCCATGTCTGCCCTTACACTTTACGCCGGGCCCGTGGCCCGCGACCGCATTCTGCAGGAAGGTATCAGGCCGGAGCTGTTCAAGGTGCTGGTTGGTGCATCGGGAGGTCCCAAGTGGTTCGTGCTCTACGGTCTGGATCGCTTCCTGTTTGGCGAATTCTTTCGGGGGCGCACTTCACCCCTGCTCACCATTGGCTCTTCAGCGGGCGCATGGCGTCTCTGTTGCCTCGCGACCGCCGACCCGGTGGCGGCTATTGACCAGCTGGCGATCCGGTATAGTGGTGAATCCTATTCAGATGCGCCCACAACCTCGGAAATAACCGGCAAGATGCGCACCATGCTGAATGATGTGCTGGGACCGGCCGGCATCGCCGAGGTGGCCAACAATCCCATTATTCAAACTCATATTGTCGCCGATCGCTGCAAAGGCTTCGGCAATGCCTCGTCCGCGGCTCTGCGCAAGGTGTTCCTTGGTGGCAGCGCCCTGGCGAATGTTTTTTCACGCACAGCCCTGTCGTGGTTTTTCCAGCGCACAATATTTTCCAGTCTCGGCGCGGAGTGTCCCTGGCAGCGGCCAGACAAACTGGACACACGGGTGGTCGCTCTCACCGAGGACAACGCCCTTGATGCCTTGCTATCCAGCGGCTCGATTCCCTTCGTGCTGGATGGCGTTCGCGATATCTCGGGTGGGCCTGCCGGCCTGTACCTGGATGGGGGGATTGTCGACTATCACTTCGATTTCAGGTTCGCGGCCGATGATGAGTTGGTTCTGTACCCGCATTTTAGCCCCGCTGTGATTCCAGGCTGGTTTGATAAATTCCTGCCCTGGCGCAAGATAAACCCCGATAATTTCAGCAATGCGTTGTTCCTGGTGCCTTCTGTAGATTTTGTAAACTCGCTGCCCCACAGGAAGATTCCGGATCGCAATGATTTTGCCAATTTTCCGGTGGATGAACGGCTCGCCAATTGGGAGACTGTGCTGCAGAAGAGTAAGCTGCTGGCGGCTGAATTTGCCGACCTTGCGGCGGGGACAGTGTCCGCAGAGCGACTCAGGCCCTTGCAGGAACTGCGGCGCTAGGGACGCGGTCAGATGGTCTCCCTGTTGGTGGCAACAGATAATTAACATTCGACAGAGTAAAGAACCGCTATGCCTCATATTCGACTCGCGACATTGGATGACAGCACGGCGATCGCCGGCGTCTACAACTGGTATATAGAAAACACCACAATAAGCTTCGAGGAACAGCTTGTGAGCCCGGGTGACATGGCCCAGCGCATCGCGGTCACCGATCAGACCCGACCCTGGTTCGTGCTGGTGGCCGAAGATGACGAGGAGTTGGCTGTAGAGTTGAATGCGTCGGCTGGAGGAGATAGGCAGCGACTCCTGGGCTATGCCTGTGCCGTGCGCTGGAAGGACCGATCCGCCTATCGCTTCGTGCGGGAAACCAGTATCTACCTTCAGCCAGCGATTCATGGCAAGGGATTTGGTTTTGGTCTATACCAGCATCTGATCGATGCGCTGCGCAAGACCGATGTGCATACGCTGATCGCGGGTATTGCCTTGCCAAACGAGGCCAGCATCGCGTTACATGAAAAGCTGGGATATAAAAAAGTGGGCGAGTTTGAAGAAGTTGGTAAAAAGTTCGATAACTATCTTAATGTTGGTTATTGGCAACTCATGTTGTAGAGCGGGTTAGTGACTTGAAACTCCTGATTTTATCAAGAAGCGTTGGGCTAGTGCTGTTGCTTGGCCTTGGGCTGGGTTCCTGCGTCGGTGCGGTGGTCGGTGCGGCGGTGGATACCACGATTGAAGTTGCCAAGGTGCCATTCAAGGTGGCCGGTGCGGCAGTGGATGTCGTTGTACCCGATGACGACGATGAAGGCGATGGGGGCGGGGATGACTGAAGCGGCCGGTGGCACCTTGTCCCGCATTTCTCCCAGGCATCAATTAACCGGGACCTGGAGAAGGGCATGAGCATTAAAGCCGAAGACTTCGGGGTTCCAGCGAACTACCGACACTGGGAGGGAGATCGCGCCGAGGATTACATCGGTCCATTCTTCTATTACATGGAGGGCGAGCATCCGCGCACCGCGTTCCGTATCCAGGAGCACAACTGCAACGCCCATAACTCAGTTCACGGCGGCATATTGATGAGCTTCGCCGATTACACGCTCTGCCTGGCGGCAAATGGCGGCAGTAGCGAGAGTGTCGCCACGGTGACCTGTAACAATGAATTCGTGGCTCCCGCCTACCAGGGAGAACTGGTGCTTGGCGAGGCCGAAACCATCAGGCGTGGGCGCTCGATCGTGTTTGTGCGCTGCATACTCCGTGTTGAGGAGCGGGTGATTCTGACCAGCAGCGCCGTTATCAAGCGCATCCAGAACAAGTAAGGCGCTCAGCCGAGTCTTTCTGCCAGCTCTTGCGGGCTGCCAAACAGAAGCACGGGGGATTCTTCCTGCAATTCCTGTACGCTACCGTAGCCCCACAGAACGCCTGCAGCGCTCAGCCCGTTCGCATTGGCGGCGCGCAGATCGACATGGCGATCACCGATCATCAGCGCATCCTGGTCAATTATTCCCTTGCTGATCAGGCTGGCCAGTTGCTTGCTCTTGGGACCCGGTTCCAGGGCGCCGTTGACGAGTTCGAAGTAATCCAGTAACTGGAATTCCCGCAACACCCTGATAGCGTTGATCTCCAGCTTGGAGGTGCACACGATCATTCTCCTGCCCGCGCGCTGAAGCGTCTGCAGCATGTCCACGACGCCATCGTAGACGGTGTTTTCCTTGAAGCCGAATTCTCCATAACGTTCCCTGTAGGCTACGGCCAGGGCATCGATATGGGCCCGGTCGTCACTACCGGACAGCAGGGCCAGGGTGTCTTCGAGTGGGGGACCGATATGTTTGGAAATCTGGTGGTCTGGCAGGGGCGAGTAGTCGAACGAGGTGAGTGCGTAGTTCATGCAACGTACAACGCCCAGTGCGGGATCGGTGAGGGTGCCATCCAGGTCGAAAACCAGTGTAGAGAAGTCCTGCATGGGGCGAATTAGTCCTGTAACCGGTAAACGCTTTCGGCGGTTCCATAGAACAGTGCGTGTTTCTCTTCTGCAGAGAAATCTTCGACCATTTTCTTGAAAGCATTCCACAGTACTGGGTAGCTGATGGAGAGCCTGTCCACGGGGAAGTTGCTCTCGAACATGCAGCGCTCGGGGCCGAAACAGTCGATCATGTGCAGATAGTACTTCTTCTGTTTCGCTATAAACTCGTCGGAGTCCGGTGGCCGCGAGGCCTTGTCCCAGCCGAAGCCGTTGTCTGGCATTGCCAATCCACCCAGCTTGACATACACGTTGGGTAGTCTGGATAGTTCGGCCATCTCCTGTTTCCATTCGAGATAGATTTCATCGCGGCAGTGGCGATAGACCCCGACTCCAAGGGGAGTTCCGAAATGATCCAGGATCATCGTGCATTCGGGGACGGCCTGGGCCAGATCGATGAAGTCCAGATTCTGATGGTGATAGTGCCAGGTATCATAAGTTAGGCCCTGTGCTGCCAGCATGCGTAATCCGGCACGGAAAGATTCCTTGCCATAGAGATAGGCCGGGGCGGAGCCGGGGATGAGCAGATCCTCCGGTCGTTTGTCCCGGGCGCCAGCATGTCGAATACCACGGAAGCGCCCCTCACAGATTTCCCGGTGCAGGCCCAGCAGTTCCTGCAGCTTCGCCCTGTCTTCGCCCGCCAGGGTAAGGTCGGCATGGGCGATGATGCCGGCGACGGTGGACTTGCCTTCTGCCGCCTCACTCTCCCTGGCGAGATTGGAGATGAAGCGGGTCTCACCGGTGGGTCGCAGGAACTCGGGGCCTTCACGTAGGTAGAAGGCCCGGCATTCCATGAACATGGTCTTGACGATCCGGTGCCCACTGCCGGTATCCGCCCACAGTTCCGGTAGCAGGTAGTCCCTGCCAAAACGCTTCATCCACAGGTGGTGATGGGGATCAATGATCGGCCGTTCCGGGTCGACAATGTCTTCCTTCACTTGCTGCAGCCATTCGTCGCTGCCAGGTACCGGTTCGGCCATGTAATTCCCCTTATGACTGGATAGCTTAGTGTAACCGATGCCTGCCTTGGTGTAGTATGCCAACGAAACCTGATGTTGATGTATATCAGCAATGCCATGTCATGCAGGGCGGGGTTTGAACAAAGAGCACATCAAACCAACAAACATGGAAATAAAAAGAAACAAGAGCTGGAGTCGCCCATGAATGTCACTGCCCTGGTCATCATTGCCTATCTGGGATTTTTTATTGGCTTTGGGATTTATCTCAACCGCAGCAACAGCAGCGACCATGACTGGGCAATCGGTGGCGGCAGCCTGGGAATTTTCATGCTGGCGGCAGGCGTGGCGGGCACACGAATTGGCGGCGCTGGAACCTATGGTGTGGCTGGTGACGTCATCAATGAAGGATTAGGGCACCTGTGGTATGCGGTCAATTCCTTCGCGGCACTGTTCCTGGTGGGTCTGTTCTTCGCCATTCCTTATCGCCGACTCAAGGTGGTCAGTGTCGGGCAGGTATTCGATCATCGTTTCAACTCCGCGCGCTGCCAATGGCTCACCAGCCTCTGCGTCCAGGCTGAGTACCTGGTGATCAATATCATCGAACCCTATGTGATCGGCTCTATCATTTCCGGTGTTACCGGGCTTCCCTTCGTGGTGGGGGTGGCCATCGGTGGTGTGCTGATTGTTACGTTTACAGTCACCGGTGGCTTGAAGGGCACGGCAGTTGCCAATATCGTGCACTGCAGTGTGATCATCTTCGGTTTGTTGCTGGTAGGCTATATCGCAATGAGCAACCTGGGAGGCTGGGAGCAGGTTGTGGCTACCACCGGTGATCGCCTGACAGAGTCCAGCAAGGACAGTGCGAGCTGGTGGAGCTTTACCGGTATCGGCTGGGCTACCATCATCGCCCTGTTCATATCTGCAACCATCCACACCCCCGCAGCCTCGGTCTATGCCAACTATGCCAGCTCTTCGGCCAAAGAAGAGTTCCTGATTCCGGGTTTCTTCCTGGCCGGCGTTGTGGCTGCCCTGATGCCGCTGGTAGCAGGCTTCATCGGTATCCTGACCCTGGCCGCCTATGGGGCCGAGAGTGGGCTTAGCAGCTACCTGAACATTGCCCAACTGGCCATCGATACCGGGCCGATCCTCGGCGGTATCGCCCTGGCTGCGGTGCTTGCCGCGGTAATCTCGTCGGGTGCACCGATCCTGTTGGCCAGCGCCACGATGTTCGTCAATGATTGGGTGCCCGGGGTGAAGAGTTACGACGGTGCCAGGAAACTGCGCGCTTACAAGATTGTGACAGTGATCTATGGATCCGCCGCCGCCATCATCGCCTGGCTCGGTAATATTTCTTCCGTGCTGCAGTTGTTGCTGCTGGGATTCGCCATGGTGGTGCCTCCGGCAATCGCCGTTGGCTATGTGTTCTACTGGCGAAAAACCACAGAACTGGCGGTGTTTTGGGGCATGGCCACTGGATTCGCCGGCGGCCTGGTCATGTGGCTGTTCAATACACTGTTCGACGGCGCGGAAAACGCGACGGCAGGCGGCTTCGCTCAGTGGTGGTATGAGTTGATCACCTGGCTGGGCGAGTGGCGCGATCCTTCCTTCCTGACTCTGCTGCTGCCCCTGGTAGTCATCCCCATCGTCAGCCTGTTAGTACCCGCCAGGGAAGGTGATGAGGAACTGGCTGCGACCTTCTATCAAAGGCTCGGTCGCATCCAGAAGAATTTCAGCTGGGCGTAGTGGATGCGCCTCACAGCCTAGCGCTGAATCTGGCCGCTGGCCTGGATCAGGAAAGGTCCGGGCTCGCGATAGCTGTCTTCCAGTAATTTGCACAGCTCATCAGCCGAGTCGGCCCTGGCCGCCGGTACACCAAAACCTTTCGCTATCGCGACCCAGTCGATTTCCGGGTTGCCGATATCGAACAGGCTCCTGGCTATGTCTCCCGGGTTTTCCACTCCCAGCCGGGCATATTCGACATTGAGTATGTTGTAGCTGTTGTTGGCAAAGATGACCGAGGTGACGTTCAGGCCTTCCCGGGCCAGTGTCCACAGGTATTGGATCGTATAGGCTGCACCGCCGTCTCCCAGCAAGGCCAGTACCGGGCGATCCGGGCAGGCCAGCGCCGCACCGGTAGCACAGGGACCACCCTGTCCGATGGCACCGCCCGTGAGCGTGAGCCAGCTGTTGCGTGCAGTATTCTGGCAATAGGGGAAGGCGGCATTGCCACCTCCCGAATCGGTACAGACGATAACGTCATCGGGCATGGTGGCTGCGATGGCTTGTATGATGTTCCTGTTGTCCAGTTCACCGCTGGGCTTGGCTATTTCCTTATGTTCGAAGCGGGTGACGGCCTCTTTCGCGGCGCCGAGTCTCTCTGCCAGTCGTTGCAGGGCATCGATGCAATCTTGCTCGATGAATGCAAGGCGTGAGACCTGGCACGTCTCTGGCACCAACTGGCCGGGAATCCCGCGGTAGGCAAAGAAGCTGGCAGGAATCTCTCCACCTACCAGGACCAGATGATCCGTACCCTCCAGGGCTGCCAGAAGTTGTTCCGGGAAATAGGGAAGGCGTTCCACCTTAACCCTTCCGGGGCCGCCATCCACGCGGGCAGGGAAGGTGCCATTCAGCAGCCGACAGCCAGTCTTGCTGGCGATTCTGCTGGCTGCTTCCATGGCGGCCTGTTCTGTGGCCTGGTGTTCCAGCAGCAGTGCCGTCTTGCCGCCCTTGTTGAGGATGGAGGCAATATTCTCGATGGTCCTGTCTTCCACGCAGGCGCGCTGTGGTATCGGATTAGGTCTTGCCGGGCCTCGCGAGGGTCCCCAGGCGGCATCGGCGCCCATGATCAGGCTTGCAATCTGGCCCATGGAGCCGGGGCTCTGTCGCAGGCTTGCCGTAAAGGCGTCGGCACCATCCTGGGCCAGGGTTTCTGAAGTGGAACAGGATTTGATCCAATTGGAGAAATTGCGCGCCAGGGTGTCGATGTCTGATGTCAGGGGAGCATCGAAGCCGATATGGAATTCCGGGTGATTGCCGACGATGTTGATCATTGGCGCATTGCCGCGCCTTGCGTTATGCAGGTTGGCAATGCCGTTAGCCATGCCTGGCCCGAGATGCAGCAGGGTAGCGGCGGGAATGCCAGTCATGCGCCCGATGCCGTCGGCGGCACCGGTACAGACGCCTTCGAACAGGGCCAGTACCGACTTGATTCTGGGTACGGCGTCCAGTGCCTGTACCAGGTGCATTTCAGAGGTGCCGGGATTGGCAATACAATACTCCACGCCACAATCTGCCAGGGTATTGATAAGCGCCGTCGCGCCATTCATGGTGTCAGGGCTGGAATCCTTTACATCGCTCATACGGCTGTCCTGCATGCTTGGTTAGTATGGGTTCAGGTGCTTCCCGAACTTTTCCGGATTTCTGTAAGGGCAGCTATCATAGCAGCTGCCTTGCTAAACACTAGTCAGGGGTTTCTGAATGGCTATCGATGAAGACAAGAGGCAGTTCGCATCCCATGTTGTAGATATCATGCAGGTGATTGGGCCGGTCTATTCGAAGCGCATGTTCGGGGGACATGGCATCTTTCTCGACGGATTGATGTTCGGCCTCATTGCAGACAATTCCCTGTATCTCAAAGTGGACGATGAGACGCGGCCGGCATTCGATGCGCAGGGTCTGCAGCCATTCACGTATCAAAGGAAAGGAGGCAGCGCCAGCCTGAATTATTACCAGGCTCCGGAAGAGGCCATGGAAGACCTGGAGATCATGCGTGACTGGGCGGTTCCGGCATTCGAAGTCGCCCTGCGCGCGGCGGCACGCAAGACGAGGAAATCTCCCCGCCTACCCACGTAGACCTATGCCGGGGAATCGGCAGTTGACCCACAGGCTGCATCTGGACAAGCGAGGAGACTGGTGCTCTTTGCGGCTCGTGCCCCGTGGCATGTGCTTGATTTTCATACGATTGTGCTCGGCAGGCATGCGCTCATCGCCGGCCTTTGATCGCGCCGCATCCACCGGCAGTCCGTCCAGATTTCCCTGCGACTCCAGGTGAAATCGGGTACACTAGACCAGCATGTTGAATTACCGGTTTTTTGGGGGAAAAAATGAAAAATCGTGCATTAAGCCTGGCCGCGGCCTGTCTCTTGACGTCCGGCATGGCTCTCGCCCAGGAAGACTACTCGGTGCCTCAAACGGAATGGGGGCAACCGGATCTTCAGGGTGTTTGGAATTTCAGCTCAGTAATACCCTTGCAGCGCCCCGCCTTTTTTGGCGACAAGAAAACCCTGACCGAAGAAGAGATTGCGGCATTCCAGGCCCAGACTGAATTGGGATTGCAGGCCCTGAACAATCAGGGTGTGGGTGGCTACAACACATTCTGGACCGAGATGGGTACCGGCGACGATAACCGCACCGCCCGCATCATGTATCCCGAGAATGGCCAGCTTCCCGAGACCGTGGAAGGCGTAGCTGTGCAGGTGGGCGGACTAGGCCCGGATGAGCCAGGCGAGCGTCCGGTTCGCATGGTAGTGGGCGGCATTTCAAAAGATGGTCCGGAAGATCGCGGCCTGTCAGAACGCTGCATCGTCGGTTTCAATTCCGGCCCTCCATTTGAGCCCAACCTCTACAACAACAATGTGCAGCTCATCCAGAACAAGGATACTGTGGTGATCATGACCGAGATGATCCATGACGCCCGAATCGTGCCACTGGATGATCGCCCTCCGCTGGACGATGACATTCGTCTCTGGACCGGAGACTCGAGGGGTTACTGGGACGGCGATACCCTGGTGGTTGAAACAAGAAACTTCAACAGCCTGACCCAGAGTTTCAGCGTATACGGCACGTCAGAGGACAAGTTCCTTACCGAACGCTTCACGCGCACAGGCCCGTATAGCATGGAGTATGAGTTCACTGTCGACGATCCTTCCACGTTTACCGACAAAATCGTCGTCATGACGGTCATGTCAAAGGTAGACGGCCAACTCTATGAATATGCCTGCCACGAAGGGAATTACGGCATGGTGAACATCCTGCGGGGTGAGAGAATGGCTGAGGCTCGAGGCACTGAAGATTCTCAGTAGTCCCGTGCTTGTCCAGGCAATTTGCGGATAATAAAATTCGGACACAATAAAAAAGGCCAGCGATCGCTGGCCTTTTTTTGTTTGGGGTGCTCTGTTGGGTACTGCAGAAAAAACACTCTGCGCTTTGCCTGGCGTTGCTGCTGAGTTTCCTCAAAATCGCTATCCGCCGAATCGTTCAGATTCGGTTCAGGCAGAGCTTGCTACTTTCTGACTCAGCGGATGGGCGCAGGCAGTCATTCCTCGCAGAACCCACATTAGACAGCCTGATATCGCCCGATTCCGTGTGTCCCCACTCATCTATATGGCGGATAGGGAGTGGGGATTTTTTATGGGCGCAGGAAAGTCCCCTGTTACAAGTCTCCATTCGTTCCCTTTTCCCGGCGAGCACTCCTCTCAGCCTTCTTGATCAATTCTAAATCTTTGATAGGATTCATTTTTTAGTTCGTGGCAGGCTCGCTGCCAATTCGGGAAGGGAAGCGCATGACAGAGAAGGGGACAGCCTTGCAAGCGGCAGCCTGCGTGGTTCGCTGTGTCTCATTCCTGCTCGCTTGCTATTTCCTGCTGTCAGCATCGTCTGCACTGGCCCAGATCCCGGATTTTGAGCCTCAGGCGTATCCCTTGCCTCCCGATATGAGCGGTGTGCACTTCTACCTGATTACCGTCGATGTGGGTGACAAGGTGTGGGACAACTTTGGCCACACCGCCTTGCGCATGTATGACGAGAACAGTGCCACGGACCTTATCTTTAACTGGGGGGTGTTCGATGTCAGCGGAGGGGTCGTACCCTTTGCCTGGAACTTCTTCAAAGGCATCATGAATTACCAGCTGCAGGCATCTGCCCCCGGTCTGGAATTCGACATGTACCGGGCCCAGCAACGCACGGTATGGCAGGAACGCATCAATCTGACAAATCCACAGAAGGAGATGCTGTATCGCCGCTTGATGTGGAATATGGAGCCTCAGAACAGGGAGTACGCCTACCAGTACTTCGATGATAACTGCACAACCCGGGTTAGGGATTACCTTGACGAGGCACTGGACGGCAAACTGTCAGAGCTTTTCCAGGCGGAGACTGAAGAAACTTATCGTGACCAGGTGCAGTCCCATTACGCCTCCACGGCAATCATCGCCTTCTCCCTGGATATACTCATGAACGGCAATATCGATCGCCCGGTAACCGAATGGGAGGAAATGTATCTGCCCCTGCGCTTGCGGGAAAATCTCGCGGGCATCATGTCCGATGTGGCTGAAGACGGAAAGCAGCTGCCCCTGCTTTCAGATTACCAGGTAATCATGGAATTCCTGCCACCCTCCGTCGAGGTCGATGCATTCCAGATCGCCGCGGTGGGTCTGATTGCTCCCGTGTTATTCCTGCTGCTCATGCTTAAACGCATTCCCATGTCGTATTTCGCAACCCATTCCCGCATTGGGTTCAAGCTGGAGGGATTGAATTTCCGAATCCTTGGAGTGCTGGGGCTGGTGACGGCGATATTCAGTGGCGTGTATGGGGCATTGATGCTGGGTAGCTGGTTCGTGTCTGATCACCTGGATACCCATCACAATATCAATCTATTGCTGTTCTGGCCCACCGACATCCTCGGAGTGTTGGTGGGGCTGCGTTGGTTGTTGTTCTGCAAACCCTGGCCGACAGATCACAACACGGCTCCCTTCATCAACTACTATCTTCTGGCCCATGTGCTCGCGATGCTGGTCTACGTCGGCATCGCACTATTCGATGTGGCACCTCAGCTAATCGACCGACTCGCTTTCTACGTGGTTCCAGGCTTCCTGATGTTCACCCTGTTAATCTGGACCGTTGGCTTCCAGCCGGCGAAACCTAAAAACATGTTTTTCTAGATGAGCGAATCATTCATCAGCAGCAGAGCTTCGCGTGCAGAACGGCTTGAACCCATGGCCGAGAAGGTCGCCCAGTCTGCCGCCCGCCTGCAACAGATAGAGGATGGAACCCCCGAGCAGGCTCGGGCGTTTCGGGCTGAGCGGGGTAATCCCTTCGCGCCACAGGCGGTGCAACTGGCTGAAATCAAGGATCTGCAGATTCCCCTGTCCAGGGGATCGGTGAGGGTGCGTTCCTACCTGCCACCGGGACTCGAGTCCGACAAGCTACCTTGCCTGATTTTCTATCATGGCGGTGGTTACGTGCTCTCCACGGTGGACGACTACGACACGGTAACCCAGCGTATCGCCCTGTACGGCGGATGCAGGGTGCTGTCGGTGGACTATGAGTTGGCACCGGCCAACAAGATAGGTTCGATCCACCAGGATGGCTTCGAGGTCTATCGCTGGGTAAGGGAGCATGCGGCCGAGTTAGGTATCGATCCGCAACGCATAGCGCTTGGTGGAGACAGTGCGGGCGGCAACCTGACCGTGGCGGTTACCCATGCCTGCAAGCAGTCTGCTTATCCCCAGGCCGCATTCCAGGTCCTGCTCTATCCGTCGGTGGACCTGAGTATGCGTTTTCCCTCTATTGATGAATTTGCCACCGGTTATTTCCTGACCCGGAAGGGCATGGCCTGGTTCCGCAGTCACTACCTGGAATCGCCAGCCCAGGCCGACGATCCGGAGCTGCGCTTTCTCGACAAAGACTTATCGGGCCTGCCACCGGCTTATGTCATCACCGCGGGTTTTGACCCCTTGCGGGATGAAGGGCAGGCCTATGCGGATCGGCTGGCGGAGTGTGGCGTTGCGGTAAAACACGCGTGCTATACCGACATGATTCATGCCTTTATCTCGTTTGCTGGTGGTATCGAGGCGGGCGAGCATGCCCTGCAGCGGATAGGGGATGAATTACGCAGCGCTCTCGCGTCCTAGCTTGCTTTTCCGGCTTCAGCGCTCCGCATAAATCGCGGGCGAAAAAAAGCCGAACCTTAGGGTTCGGCTAGTTCTTCCAAAAGCTGTACTACTGGAGAATCCGGGATTAGGGATCGATGATCTCTACCCGACGATTTCTCTGATAAGCGGCTTCTGTTGTTCCTCTGTCGGCAGGGCGTTCCTCACCGTAGCTCACTGTTTCGATCTGGTTGCGAGCAGCACCGTTCACGATCAGGTAATTCAGGATACCATTCGCGCGTCGCTCACCAAGTGCCAGGTTGTACTCTCTGGTGCCGCGCTCGTCAGCGTGACCTTCGAGGCGAATGCGCTTGCTTGGGTTGGCTGCGAGATCCTGGGCGTGATAGGTCAGCACGTCGCGGTCGGCAGGCCGGAATTCTGAAACGTCAAAATCAAAGTAGAAAACACGAGTCGCCAGTGCCGAGCGACGCATGCGCTCTTCGGCTGCAGCGGCGCGACGGGCAGCAGCTTCAGCCTCTTCCTGTGCACGACGGGTAGTAGCGTCTATGCCAGACTCAGACTGGACTACCTCTTCGGCAGCTTCTTCGCTGGTTGAGCTACAGGCAACAACGCCGCTCAGGGCGACGAACATTAGGGCCAATTTTGTAAGTTGGTTTATTTTCATGGCAACTCCTGAAAATGTGGTGCTATCCGTTAAAAATTGCGCGAAAAAACAATGCCTTAAAAAAGAGAGCGAAGCATAACTCATTTGCTGATACAAATCCATGCAGAGACATGATTTATAACAATAGTTTTATCACTGGTCGTTTGGCTGCAGGCCGCGAATTCACTGGTGCCATGCCCGCTTCGCAGAGTCATCCAATTTATCGAACGTTTGCTCGAAATCGGTTTATCTGGCCCCGGAATCAATGGTACTCTTCGCTCTCCTTACCGTTCCCTGCTGCATTGCTGTGCGGGTAAATCTCAGATAATCAATGAGTTAGCAGAGCTTGTGCCGGAACGGAAAATTACTAGTCCAGGAGTCACCCAGTGAACGCTGATTTTACACCCGAGGAACTGGCTTTCCAGCAGGAAGTGAGGGAGTTCCTCGCCTCCGAGTTTCCGGCGGATCTCAAAAACAAGGTCGACAACAATATTCGCCTAACTAAGGACGACATGGTCCGATGGCAGAAAATTCTCTACCAAAAAGGCTGGGCTGCACCCTCCTGGCCGGAGGAATACGGCGGCACTGGCTGGACGGCCACGCAACGGCATATCTTTGCCACTGAAATGGGCGTGTATGGTGCGCCGGAACCGATCCCGTTTGGTATGAAGATGGTGGCGCCGGTCATCATGGCCTACGGCTCTGAAGAACAGAAGCAGCGCTTCCTGCCGGACATTCTCGCCAGCAACGTGTGGTGGTGCCAGGGTTATTCCGAACCCAATGCCGGCTCCGATCTCGCCTCACTGAAGACCAGCGCCGTGCGGGATGGTGACCACTATGTGGTCAATGGCAGCAAGACCTGGAACACACTGGGCCAGTATGCGGACTGGATATTCTGCCTGGTGCGCACCGACAATACGGCGAAAAAGCAGGAAGGTATTAGCTTTCTGTTGATCGATATGAACACGCCGGGCATTACCGTTAAACCCATCGTGTTGCTGGACGGCTTTGCTGAAGTCAACGAAGTGTTCTTCGACGATGTGCGGGTTCCGGCGGAGAACCTGATCGGTGAAGAGAACAAGGGTTGGACCTATGCCAAGGTGTTGCTTACCCATGAGCGCACCAATATTGCCGGCGTACCCAGAAGCAAGCGCAAGCTGGATTCTCTCAAGCGGCTGGCAGCGGAAACTGAAGACGGCTTCGGCAAAACCATGGCGGATAACCCATCCCTGCAGCAACGTATCGCCGAGATGGAGATTGAACTGCAGGCCCTGGAATATTCCGAGCTGCGCACACTCGCGGCATTGAGCGTCGGCAAGGCGCCAGGCCCCGAGTCCTCGATCCTCAAGATCGTTGGTACGGAACTGGCACAATCCATGGACGAGATGTTCCTCGAATTGTCTGGCTACTCAAGCCTGCCTTTTGTGCCCGAGCAGTTCGAGGGCGATTTCGAGGGTGAGCGTCTGGGGCCGGGATCTACCAATGCGGCAGCGCTGACTTATTTCAATAATCGCAAGCTATCTATCTTTGGCGGATCGAACGAGATTCAACGCAACATCATCTGCAAGGCCGTGCTGGGCTTGTAGCCTACCCGGCCATGTGGATGACGATGAGCAGAGCAAGATTTCCAGTGGAGTACTAGCAGGTGGATTTTTCATATACCGAAGTGCAGCAGATGCTGCAGGACCAGGTACAGAAGTTTGTACAAAAGAGTTATGACTTTGATTCTCGCAATACCATTGTGGCGAGTGAGAAGGGCTTCAGTGCCGAACATTGGCAGTTGTTTGCCGAGTTGGGTTGGCTCGCAGTGCCCTTCACGGAAGAGGATGGTGGGCTCGGAGGGTCCGCGGTTGACCTGATGGTGATCATGGAAGAGTTCGGAAAGGCAAACCTCGTAGAGCCTTATCTGGCTACAGCGGTTTTGAGTGGAAGCCTGATAGCCCAATTGGCTGAAGGTGACACCAAGGAAGCCTTGTTAGGCGGAATCATAGGCGGTGAAACGCAGTTTTCCTGCGCCTACGCAGAGCCTGGAAGCCGCTTCAACCTCGCAGCGGTCAGCTGCTCGGCTAGCGCCTCGGGTGATCAGATTACGATTACCGGCAAAAAGACCACGGTTGAGAACGCCCCCAACGCCGACAAGCTTGTGGTGATTGCGCGCGAGTCAGGCGATCGCTTCGACGCCAGCGGAATTTCCGCGTTCTTGGTGGACGCCGACGCTGCGGGTGTCAGCATGCGTTCCTACCCGACCGTCGATGGCAAGCGCGCTGCAGAAGTGAGCTTCGACCATGTTGTTGTGCCGGCGAGTGCACGCCTCGGTGCCGCGGGAGCGGCTTTGCCAGCCCTGCAGAATGCCGTGGATCGGGCTACCCTGGCGGTGAGTGCCGAGGCCGTGGGAGCGCTTGAAGCGCTGCTGCATAAAACCGTGGAGTACAGCAAGACTCGCAAGCAATTTGGCACAGCTATTGGAACATTCCAGGCGCTGCAACATCGTATGGCCGATATGTTTGTACAGTGCCAGCTGGCGCGCTCAATCGTCATCATGGCAGCCATGTCTCTGGACAGCAGTGATTCCGACCAGGAAAAAACCCGATCGGTATCGGCGGCCAAGAGCCGGGTTGGCAAGGCCATCAAACTGGTAGGCCAGGAAGCCATCCAGATCCACGGCGGCATCGGCATGACGGAAGAACTGGACGTGGGGCATCTGTTCAAGCGGGTAACAGCCCTGGATCTGCTCTTCGGCGATGAGGAATTCCACCTGCAGCGCTTCGCATCCCTGTAGATACGCTTTCTGGTCGATACTTGGATAGTTCTTCTTAGCCCATGAGTGAGTTAATCCTGGTCCGTCACGGGCAGGCTTCCTTTGGCGCGGAATCCTATGACAAGCTGAGCGAGCTAGGGGTCGAGCAGGTTCGTGAACTTTCCAGGCATTGGCAGCTCACCGGCGACAGGTTCGACCATATCATCAGTGGCGAACTGCGCAGGCAGCGGGAGACGGCCACAGAATTGCTCGAACTCGTTCATGGTGCGCCCGATGCGCCGGAAATCCATCCTGCCTTCAACGAATACAATGGCGATCCGCTCATTCAGATCTATTTGCGCGATCATGCGGCCAATGAAGGCTTCGCGGGCATCGATTGGCCGATGCGTGATTCCCGGCTGTTCCAGAAGGTGTTCGAGGCCGCTACGGCGAAGTGGATCAGGGGTGAGCTCGAAGCCAGCGCCGATGACGCGGGTTTCGAGAACTGGCAGGATTTCCAGGAGAGGGTGCACCATGGCCTTAACCAGATAATGCAGCAGCATAGCGGTGGCCGTCGTGTATTACTGTCGACCTCGGGCGGAGTAATCGCCATGGCTCTGCAACGTGTGCTAGATTTCCCGGATCAACAGGTAATCGCCACAAACTGGATGGTGCACAACAGCTCTGTAACGAAAATCAGGTATGGCAACGGCAAGCTGTCCCTGACTCAGTTCAATAGCCTGCCTCATCTCGAACGCGGCGAGTTGCAGCATATGATTACTTACAGATAGGTGATCAGCTGTCGAATTGCAGTCGAATCGAACACACAACAGGAATACTAGTGAAGAGAAGGACCAGGCAGTGTCTTCAGAGGATTTAATCGATCGCGCTGGCGCCATCCGCGAAGGTGAAGAGTTGGACATGGATCGTCTGCGTGCCCATCTCGAGCCCGTCATAGGGCCCCAGGCGCAAACGCTGGAAGTTAAACAGTTCCCCGGTGGCCACTCCAACCTCACCTACCTGCTCAGTAGCGGCAAGGAATCCTGGGTGCTCCGTCGCCCACCCTTTGGCAGCAAGGTGAAGTCCGCACACGACATGTCGCGTGAATTCCGCATCCTGTCTGCCTTGAAGAACGTGTTTCCCTACGGTCCCGTGCCCATTCATTTCTGTGATGACCATGATGTCATCGGCTGCGATTTTTACCTGATGAACTATATCCAGGGGCTGGTAATTCGCCGCGACTATCCAAGCCACCTGGGGCTGAGTCCTTCGCAGATACGCCAGCAGTTGCTCAACTTCTTCGATGTGCTCAGCGAATTGCATTCCGTGGACCTGGTGGAAGCGGGCCTGGATAATTTCGGCAAGCCGGAAGGTTACGTGCAGCGCCAGGTTGATGGCTGGTGTCGCCGCTGGCGAGATGCCGTCACTCCGGATACGGTGAATGTCGATGCCACCATGCAATGGTTGCAGGACAATATGCCGGCGGAGAGTGGAAAGGCCAGCGTAATCCACAATGATTACAAACTCGATAATGTCATCTTCAGTGCCGAGAATCCCTTGCAGGTGATTGGTGTGCTGGATTGGGAGATGGCCACGGTGGGAGATCCATTGATGGACCTCGGTTGTACGCTGGGTTATTGGGTACAAACCTCTGACCCTGATTTTTTTCGGGAGTCGCGCACCATGCCTTCTGACATCGAAGGGGCTCCAGGAAGAGGGGAGATCATTCAGCGCTTCCAGGAGAAGACCGGGCTATCTGTCGATAATTTTCCTTTCTATTTCTGCTTCGGCCTGTTCCGACTCTGCGTAATTGGCCAACAAATTTACTATCGCTACTATCATGGTCACACGAAAGACGAACGCTTCGCGGGCTTCCTGAAGAAAGCCTACGTTTTGCAGCAGATGTGTGAACTGATAATCAGTGGCGAGATCACCGAGTAAAAATACTATGTCCCTGAGATCACAAGACCTGTTTAATGTGGCGGGCAAGACGGCCATCGTGACCGGTGGTTCCCGCGGTATCGGCCGCATGATCGCGGAGGCCTATGTCGAGAACGGCGTTAAAACCTATATCACGGCGCGCAAGGAAGAGGCATGTAAACAGACCGCCGAGGAATTGTCGGCCAGGGGAACCTGTATCGCCTTCCCCGCGGACCTGTCCACTAGCGAGGGACGGGCCAGCTTTGTCAACAGGATAAAGGCGGAATTGGATGATTTGGATATCCTGGTAAACAATGCCGGTGCGGCCTGGGGAGCGCCCTTCGCCGAATACCCGGAGGAAGGCTATGACAAGGTGATGAATATCAACGTCAAGGCCATCTTCATGCTGACCCGTGATCTCCTGCCACTGTTGACAAAAAACGCGTCCCCCGCGGATCCATCCCGTGTCATCAATATTGGATCCATCGATGGCCTGCGGGTGTCGACGACCGATAATTTCGCCTACGGCGCCAGCAAGGCGGCCGTTCACTTCCTCACCAAGAATCTGGCGGTGCGACTGGCGCCCCAGGGGCTGACCGTGAATGCCATTGCCCCGGGTCCATTCGAGAGCAAGATGATGGATTTCATGCTGGAGAAATACCGGGACAGGATTGAGTCAGAAAACCCGCTGGGCCGCATTGGGAGTCCTGAGGACATGGCCGGTCTGGCGCTCTACCTGGCATCGCCCGCGACCCGTTACCTGACCGGGCAGGTCATTGCCCTGGACGGCGGTCGTCACCTCGGCTCACGCCAGGATTGATTCGCCTTATATCGTTTCTTTCTGGCAATGCAGGTGGTACTTTATTTCCCCCGATAAACCATCGATTTCCGAGAGTGGCAGTTGAGTAAATCAAATAACAAGACGATCCCGCGCGCGCTCATTGCCGCCATGGCCTTTGCCAGTGGTGCCTGCATCATGACCATAGAGATGCTGGGAGCGCGGATTCTTTCGCCGTATTTTGGCGGCAGCCTTTCTGTCTGGGGCAGCATCATCACCATATTCATGCTTGCGCTGGCCATGGGTTATCTGTTTGGCGGTCGACTGTCCACGCGCAATCCTAACTCTGTCACGTTCGCGCTGTTCTATATTTGTGCGGCTGTTTTTTCCTTGCCTGTTATCTTTCTGTCGGATCAGATCATGGAGCCCATCTTCATGGTCATGGAAGATCCACGATACGGCTCGCTGTTCGCTGCGATTTTCCTGTTCTTTATACCGACAACGATACTCGGCATGATTTCTCCGTACGCGGTTCGGCTGATGGTGGAGAGTGAAGAGCACAGTGGGCATATGGCTGGTTTGCTCTACTTCGTCTCTACCCTGGGCAGTGCGGTCGGAACCCTGGGGACCAGTTTCTATTTTGTTCTGTGGTGGGAGGTCGACCAGATATTGTGGGGAACCATAGCGGCCCTGGTGCTCTGTGGTTGCATCATCCTGGTCACGCACTACGCCATGAATCCCCAGTCTCAAAAAGTGCAGGGTCGGCATGCGAAGAACGCCTAAGTTATCTTCCTTTTTTCTGCTCGCCTTCGTGGTGCAACTGGCCTCCAGCGTCGGTGCTGCCGAGGCTATTCATGAAGAGCGCTCACGCTATCGCGACATAACTGTGACCCAGGTAGGGGAGCGTCGCTGCCTGTTGTTTAACGTGCATCGTGGTGACCGCAATCAAACCTGTGTGATGGTGAATGACCGCGATCGGCTGGTGTTCGATTATACGCGGATGAGCTTCGCCGGTTTGTTGCTAAATCCAGAGCCCTCCAGGATTCTGGTGATTGGATTGGGTGGTGGTTCGATCCCCCTGACTTTCTCCGATCTATTCCCCTCTGCCCAGATCGATGTAGTGGAAATCGATGAAGCCGTGGTTCGGGTTGCCAAAGAGTTTTTCTTCTTTGAAGAAACTGACAACATGCGCGTCTTTGTTGATGACGGCAGACCCTTCATCAAGCGTGCCGGAATTCGCGGGCAACGCTATGACTATATCGTGCTGGATGCATTCAGTGGTGACTATATTCCCGAGCACATGCTGACCCGTGAGTTTCTGGAAGAGGTCAAATCCATCATGAGCCCGGACTCGGTCCTGGTTGCCAACACCTTCTCTACCAGTCGCCTGTATGACCACGAATCGGTTACCTACCAGCGCGCATTCGGGGAATTCTTTAATTTCAAGCTACCTACTTCGGGTAACCGAATTATCATCACGCAACTCGAGCCGTTGCCTCCCCGTGGAGAACTGGTTACGCGAGCAGTTGATCTGGCCGATCGCATGCTGAAGTACGATGTGCCCATGAATGATTATCCGCGTCGATTGTCTACCCGGGTCGATTGGGATATGAGTCGGCGTGAATTGACGGATCAGTATTCCCCAGGGAACCTGCTGAGGGAAAATTAGCTAGAAATAGCTCTGATCCCGCTACTTGAAGGCGAATTGGAACCTGCTGTGTTACAGACTGGCAGCCAGTCGCGTACCCTGATCGATGGCGCGCTTGGCATCCAGTTCTGTCGCCACGTCCGCACCCCCTATCAGGTGATAGGGTTTTTGTAATCCTTCCGCGAGTTCTCTCAGGGGTTCCTGCCCGGCGCAGATGATGACCTGATCGACTTCCAGGAGTTGTGGCTGCTGGTCGACCAGCAGTTGTAGTCCATCGTCGTTGATGCCGAGATATTCACAGCCTGCGAGCATCTTCACGCCACGTTTTACCAGGCCGAGGCGATGAATCCATCCGGTGGTCTTGCCGAGATTCTTGCCCAGGCCTTCAGACTTGCGTTGACACAGATACAGTTCACGTGGCGAATGCGGAGGCTTTGCTGCTACGCCTTCTATGCCTCCCCTGGCTTGCAGGCTCATGTCCACACCCCAGTCGTGCATGAAGGTGGGGATGTCGAGACTCGGAGCGGGGCCGCTGTGGGACAGCAGCTCTGCAACATCAAAGCCAATGCCGCCAGCACCTATGATGGCCACTCTTTCTCCGGCAGGCACCGTGCCATTGATGACATCGATATAGCTGGCCACCATCGGGTGGTCGATACCTTCGATGGCTGGTATGCGCGGTTTAATTCCTGTGGCGATGATTACTTCGTCGAAATCAGAATCATTGAGGAATCTGTTATCTACAGCATTATTTAGTCGGACATCGACACCAAGACGTGCCAGTTGCACCGAGTAGTAGCGCAGGGTTTCAGCAAACTCCTCCTTGCCCGGGATTTTCCTGGCCAAATTAAACTGGCCACCGATGTGCCGGGAACTGTCAAAGAGGCTGACCTTGTGCCCTCGTTGCGCAGCAGTTATCGCTGCGGCGAGTCCTGCCGGACCCGCGCCAACTACAGCGATGGATTTTTTAACTGAGGCGGGGGAGATCACGATCTCCTGCTCGTGGCAGGCGCGTGGATTGACCAGGCAGCTACTAAGTTGACCCGAGAAGATATGATCCAGGCAGGCCTGGTTGCAGCCTATACAGGTATTGATCTCATCGGACTTGTTAGCGGCGGCCTTGTTGACGAAGTCGGCATCGGCCAGCAGCGGGCGAGCCAGGGATACCATGTCGGCATCGCCTCGGGACAACACTTCTTCGGCTACCTCTGGTGTGTTGATCCGATTCGAAGTAATCACTGGCACAGAAAAATGCTTACGGAACTGTGCGGTCACCCAGGTGAATGCGGCTCGCGGTACTTTCGTGGCAATGGTTGGAATCGTCGCCTCGTGCCAGCCAATGCCGGTATTGATGAGGCTGACCCCACATTCAGACAGGGCCTTGCCCAGTTGAACGATCTCTTCGAAACTGCTGCCACCCTCGACCAGGTCGAGCATGGAAAGACGGAAGATAATAATGAAATTGGGTCCGGTCTTTTCTCGCACCCTGCGCACGATTTCCAGAGGCAGGCGTATTCGATTCTCGTAACTCCCGCCCCACTGGTCCTTGCGCTGGTTGGTGCGGGCGGCGATGAACTCATTGATGAAATAACCCTCAGAGCCCATGATCTCCACGCCATCGTAGCCCGCGTCCTGTGAGAACGCAGCGAAGCGCACGAAGGCATCAATCTCACCCAGAATCTGTTCATGAGTCGCTTCCTGCGGCACGAATCGATTGATCGGGGCCTTGATGGGCGAGGGGGCGATGAGGTTCTCGGTGCGCGAGTAGCGCCCGGTGTGCAGTATCTGCAGGCAGATCTTGCCATGTTCGCCATGCACGGCGCCGGTGATTTTTCGATGGTTCTGGACCTGGCCTTCCTGCTCATAGAGCGGCTTGACGCCCGGAGGCAGACAGTATTGGCTGGCCATGAAGCCGCCGGTGACGATGAGTCCTACTCCACCCCTGGCACGCTCTGCATAGAATGATGCCATCCGTTCATGGCTGCCCGGTATGTCTTCGAGCCCGGTATGCATGGAACCCATGAGCAGCCGGTTGCGGATCTGGGTAAATCCCAGATCCAGCGGTTCAAGCAGGTGAGGAAACGGTTGATTGGTGGAGCTCATGATAACGTTCTGGTGAGCGCAGCATCCTGGTAGGACTGTCGCTGGTTCTCTCTCAGGCGCTGCTGCAGGAGGCTACGATGTTGCGCAAGCCGTCGATATCCTTCAGCTCGATCTCCCTGTTGTTGACTTGAATGAAACCTTTCTTCTGCAGGGAAGTCAGTATGCGACTCACCGTTTCCACGGTGAGGCCCAGATACTCGCCTATATCACTGCGGGTCATGGGCAGCAGGAAGCGGGTGGGGGACAGCGACACCCGTGCATACCTGGACGACAGGCCCAGCAGGAATGAAGCAGTTCGCTCTTGCGCGCTATAGCTGCTCAGGAGGGTATGAATCTGCTGATCCTTCGCGATCTCGTTGCCCATGATGGCAAAGAAATGATGTTGCAGGTTGGGGAGTTCGTGGCTGAGTTTTTCCAGTTGTGAGAAAGGAATCTCACAGATGGAGGAATGCTCCAGCGCCTGGGTGGAATTCGAATAGTGCTTGCTGGCGATCCCGTCCATCCCAATGATTTCCCCAGGCAGGAAGAAGCCGGTAACCCGGCCCTGACCGGAATCGCTCAATACGTAGGACTTGAAGCTGCCACTGCGCACCGCGTACACCGACTTGAACGCATCGTTCTGCCGATAGAGATGCTCACCCTTCTTCAGCGGGCGATTGCGCTCCACAATTTCATCCAGTTGATGAATCTCTGACTTGTTGAGGGCGATAGGCAGGCAGAGCTCATTGAGGCGACAGCTCGCGCAGGAGACATTGGGATTATGGGGACAGATCTTGCCGGAGTCGGCATCGGATCCGATGGTGAGTTCGGTGTCCCTTTTTCCCCTGACGAGGGCACCGTCCCCCGGGATTCCAGTCGCAGTCATATGGGTTCTCTCAAGCTGAAGCGGCTAGTTTGCCACTAATTCCCTTGCTGCACAATTTCAACGCGAGCGGTGGATTTCAGCGCTTTTGGGCGAATATGTGCGGATTTGACCCCGGGCCACGGGCGGGACAATATGGCTGCCGATGACGCTGTCTCCGGAGGGGCCTGTTTGGCATCACCTGAGTGCTGTCATGGTGGAGCAGCATTGTTGATGTAGATTAATCTGTTGTGTCATATTGGGCCATACACTGAATCTGTTCCAATTTATATCTGTGGTCAGCGAGGGACGAATCCATGGAGCTATCCAAACTACTGGTTCTAATCGAGCCAGACTCTGAAACTCAGCCAGCACTTGAAAAAGCGAAATCCCTGGCCAGGTTGGCCGATTGTGAAATCGAATTATTGCTGACTGAATTTACTACTTATCTCGAAGATGGATTCTTCTTCGATCCCGCTCAGGCCAAGCAGATGCGTTATGACCTTGCTGACCGACGCATGGCCGATCTCGAGGCGCTTGCACAGCCTCTCCGGGAGCAGGGGCTGGATGTCAGTTGTTCGGTTGCCTGGGGCAATCCGCCTTATATGGAAACCCTGTCCCGCATCAAGCAACTGCAGCCATCCATAGTGCTGAAGACCACACGTCATCACAGCAAGGTTTCCAGGATGTTCCTGACTCATGAGGACTGGGAACTGGTGCGCTATTCACCCGTGCCGCTGCTGCTGGTGAAGGAGAGACACTGGGAGGAAGCGCCAAGGATTCTGGTGGCGGTGGACCCCTACCACATCAATGACAAGCCAGCGGCCCTGGAAAGCAAGATGATTACGGCGGCCAAGGCCTTCGCCAATGAAACCGGTGGTGATGTGCATCTCTTCCATTCGGCCTGGGTGTCGCCTCTGGCAGGCTCCTATCCCCTGGCACCGAATATCGAAAAAGAGGAAAAGGTATTACACGACATGGCCGCGGCCAACGGCGTCGATGGCAACAATGTGCACTGGTCACTGGATAGGGTGGATCAATCCCTACCCGACACCGTGAACGAACTCGGAGTTAATATCCTCGTCATGGGCGCCATCTCCCGCTCGAAGATTGATCGACTGCTACTGGGCAGCACGGCTGAAAAAATCATCGATGCCGTGGAGTGCGATATATTGATTCTCAAGCCGGACGAAATGCCCAGCCTGAACACTGTTCTGGTGTAGGAGATTTATGGGTCGATCCGGGACCGGATACAGGGGCGATCCGGAGCCCGCCTGCGAGTTACAGGGCATAGGTGCAGTTAGCAGCGCAATGCCCTGTGTGCGTCTGGTGAGTCGTCAGGACTCTTCCTTGCCCACATGAACGGTCATGACATCGCAGGTTGCTCCGTGCAGTACCTTGATGGCGGTGGAACCCAGCAAAATTTTCCAGCCTGAGTGGCCATGGCTGCCAATCACAATCGCATCCGCATTGATTTCGTTGGCCAGGTTTCTCACCTCGGGTGCTGGAGCGCCCAACAGGGTATGCACCCGGTCCTCGTCCACTGATATTTCATCGGCGATCTTCTTCAGTTTCTGTTCGGCGAACGTGATTGCCTCCTGCTGCAACTCGCTGATATTTACTGCGTAAATATCCATGCTATAGGCTGCTGCCACCGGTTCCACCACATGCACGAGATGCAGTTTCTTGGTGTCGCCTGCCAGCCGTACGGCTGTATCTATGACTTTTTTCGAATCTGCTGAAAGATCCACTGCTACCAGGACGGTGTTGTACATTGGTTTGCTCCCGTATATGGCTGAGCGGCAAGAGTGCTTGCCCGCTGTCCTTATTGTGCTGGCTATGGTCAGGTAGTCGCTTGATTTATGTCAAGCGGGACGTGTTGTCTGCATGCCTAAAGGTACGGTGAAAATAACCATGATACAGCATTGCGAATGCGGATAGGCAGGGGTTCCTTGCCAAGCAATGTGTCATTCACCCGGTGCGCATTGGCCAGGTTCTTTTCTATGTAATCTGCAAGTTGGCTTGCGAATTCGCGACTGAACACTTCAACCCCCAGTTCAAAATTCAGGCGCAAGCTGCGCGGATCCATATTCGCGGAGCCAATCAGGCTGTAGAGATCATCTACCAGGATGGCCTTGGTGTGTATGAATGGGGCGGGCAGGGCGAACACATTCAGGTCTCTCTCCATTATATAGCGCAGATTATGCTGCGCCGCGTAGTGAGCAAGGTGGATGTTGGTGGTCTCCGGTAGCAATATTCTGACATCGACGCCTCTCAGGGCTGCTCCTTGCAGTGCGGCCACGATTTCCGGGCCTGGCAGAAAATAGGGAGTCACGATCCATATCCGCGACCTGGCGACAGAAAAAACCCCGAGCATGACCTCCACGAGTTGATCCAGATGTTCATTCGGGCCATCCAGGATGAGGCGGGTCCAGATATCGGACTCGGTCTTGTTGGTGTTGCCCGGGTGGAAACAGGAGTCAGAATCATCGCCGGTGCAATGATTCCAGTCCCTGAGGAAGGCTCGCTCCAGATCATCGACGATTTTCCCGCGCATGCGAAAGTGCAGGTCCTTTGCACATTTCGGATTGTCGGTGCGAGAAACCAGGTGGCGATCGCTGATATTTTGCCCTCCGACAAAGGTCGTGTGCGAATCGACGACGGCAATCTTCCGGTGATTGCGCATATTGATGTGGAGAGAGGGGGGTAACAGTTGAATCGGGTTAAAGTACTCAAAGGGAATTTTCGCCTTGCGCAGTTTGCGACTAATGCCCGGGGGGTAGGCGATGCCACCCAGTCCATCCAGAATTATTCTGACATCGGCACCGCGAGACCTGGCTGCCTTCAGGGCATCGACGACCTGGCCTCCCGATTCGCCGTCCTGAAAAATGTAGGTAGACAGGTAGACCCGATCGGTGGCCTTGCTGATAGCCTCAATGACGGCAGGATAGAATGCTTCGCCATTCTCGAGGATCGTCAACTCGTCACAGGAATGGAGCCCATAGCCAGTCACCGTCTCTCCGATGAGCGAGTAGGGCCTGAAATCTGTTCCGACAGGCTCCCTGATGCTCTTGCCGGTACCTTTGAGATCGCCTGGCTGATAGCTGCCCTGCGCCCGCTGGCGGGTGCGATTGATTCCCAGGATCAGGTAGGTGACAGGCCCGATTATCGGCAAGACCAGGCAGAAGACTACCCAGGCGAGGGCGGACCTGCTGTCGTTCTTGGTGAGCAGGGCATGCAGGGCACCGATGATGCTGGCGATCACGGTCAGAAGCGCAATCACAATATCGATCCAGCCATCCAGGGAGATCTGTGCCAAATTCATGTCACCCGGTCCTGATCGACGAGCGACACCTCTGCCAGCAGGGCGCAGTGGTCTGAAAGGTCACGCCAGGACTTGCTGCTCAGCACCTCGACTTTCTTGACCTGGAAGCCACGGACATAGATTCGGTCCATGGGCAACAGCGGGAAAGCTGCGGGGTAGGTGACGGCGGTCTTCTCCTCGATGAGTTCGTGGGCGTCCTGCAGGCCGCAGCCATTGGTCAGCTCCCGGTGCAGGGTCTTGCGCCAGTCGTTGAAGTCGCCGGCGAGTATCAGTGGAGAACCGGCCGGTACAGACGTTTCGATATGCTCGACCAGGCGCTGGAGCTGGACCTGTCTCTCACTTTCGAACAGGCCGAAGTGAATACATAACAGATGTATGCCATTCTCGAGAACCCCATGCAGAATGCCGCGTTGGGAGAACCTGAGAGTGGAGACGTCGATGTTATTGGTCTCGCTGAATGGCAGTTCGGACAGTATGGCGTTGCCGTGGTGACCATGCTGGTAAATGGCATTCTTGCCATAGGCGAAATGATCCCAGACCGAGTCCGCCAGGAACTCGAATTGATTCCCTTCTGGCCAGCCCGGAATCTTGGCCCTGTGGCGGTGATTTTCACCGATTACTTCCTGCAGAAAGACCAGGTTTGGTGTAGACTCCCTGAGTTTACTGCGAATAGATTCCAGCGTATAACGGCGGTTACCGAGTGAGAAACCCTTGTGGATGTTCAGCGTCAAAATCCGGAAATTCACCATACGCTCGAGCTGCACTATAGTTGATTTGCGTCATTCAGCATTATTTCAAGCCGCGGTATATTTTTCTATTAGAAACAAAGGTTTTTAGGACTAAATAGTAGGATCTGGGGAAGGAGAGAAGCCAATGGAAAACCTGCAAAAAATAATGGTTGTGATCGACGCAAACGAAGACTATTCGAATGCACCGGATGGGCTCCCGATCGAGCTGCGCAAGGCGCTCCAGCTCGTTCAGGACAAGGGGCAAACTGAACTCAAGCTGATCAGTGTCGGTTACGAGCGTTATCTGTCCCATAGCTTTCGCAGTATTGGCTACGACTACATAAAATTGCGGCAGGAATATGTCACTCGCCTGAAAAGCGCCATGGATCAGATGGTAGAGAAACTATCTGCCGAGGGTTACAGCATATCCTGTGAAGTCGGTTGGGCGCATCCGCGCTATGAGGCGATAGTGAAAATGGCCCAGGACTTCGGAGCCGACCTGTTGATTCAACATTGCCGTGCATTCGCCAAACTCAAGAATGAGCATCTGACACACGAGAGCTGGAACCTGGTCAAACACTGCCCATTGCCCCTGTTACTTGTGAAGGACGCTAACTGGTTCGAACCGTTTACCGTCATGGTGGCGGTGGACCCCGTGCACAGTCATAACAAGCCACTGCGCCTGGATCACAAGCTGATCACGGCGGCGGACACTTTCGCTAAAAATATGGGTGGCAAGTGCCATGTGATCCATGCCTACGCAGAAACCGCTCGTCCCTTCGCGCCCGCTGGCCAGATCAAGGCTGAGCATGAGGCGGCCTTCAATGAATTGATGAGCGATTTCGATATCCCGGCGGAGCAGCGTCATCTGGTTGACGATGATCCGGTCGATGCCATCCACGCCTTCGAGAAAAGTATTGGCGCCGATGTGGTGGTGATGGGTGCAATCTCCCGATCACGCTTCTCCGAGGCGCTCGTAGGCAGCACTGCTGAATCGGTACTCGATTACGTGAAGATCGATATTCTGGTCGTCAAGCCAGACAGCGCCTGATAAGAGTGGCCTTTCTGTCTGCGGCTGTGCCAGGTGGCGGGCAGAAATCAGGGCCTGGAATGATGTCCAGACGCGGTGAGGCCAGATAGCGTTCGCAATGAAGCGGTCAACCGGGAATTCTCAGTTGGCCGCTTTTATCATATTGCGGGCGATAATCAGCTGTTGAATCTGGCTGGTGCCCTCGTAGAGCCTGAACAGCCTGACATCACGATAGAATCGCTCCACAGCGTATTCCGACATATAACCCGCACCACCGTGAATCTGTACGGCTCTGTCGGCAACTCGTCCTACCATCTCGGTGGCGAAGTATTTGCTGGCGGAGGATTCAGTGCTCACGTTTTCACCGTTGTCCCGTTTACGGGCGGTTTCCAGCACCATGCATTTGGCCGCGTAGGCTTCCGTCTGTGAATCGGCCAGCATGGCCTGGATGAGTTGTTGCTCAGCCAGCGGCTTGCCAAATTGCTTACGCTGGATGGCATAGTCCAGGGCATCCCTGATGAGTCTTTCAGCAACGCCTACCGATACACCGGCAATGTGCAGGCGGCCACGATCCAGAACCTTCATCGCGGTGATAAACCCTTCGCCCTCTTCACCAATAATGTTTTCTGCCGGTACGCGACAGTCTTCGAAGATGACATCGCAGGTCAGGGAGCCCGCCTGCCCCATCTTCTTGTCTACGGGGCCCAGGGATATCCCCGGCGTGTCCTTTTCGACGATGAAAGATGAAATGCCACGGGCACCCTTGTTGTCAGGGTCCGTTCTGGCCATAACATTGAACGTGTGGGCTACCTTGGCGTTGGTGATATAGCGCTTGGTGCCATTGATGACATAGTGATCGCCATCGCGCACGGCGCTTGTCTTCAGGGAGGCGGCATCGGAACCGGCATCGGGTTCCGTCAGGCAAAAGCAGCTGACCCATTCGCCCGTTGCATACTTCGGCAGGTATTTCTGCTTCTGTGCTTCCGTGCCATTGAATACGATGGCTGCCGAGCCGATGCCGTTGTTCGTGCCCATGATAGAGCGAAATGCCGGGGAGGTACGTCCGAGGGCGATCGAAACCAGGATCTCTTCCTCCATGGTGAGGCCGAGACCACCGTACTCCTCGGGGATCGTGAGACCAAACAGACCCAGTTCCTTCATCTCTTGCAGAATGTCATCGGGTAGCCTGGCATCTTCAGCCATCTTGTTTTCTGCAGGCACCAGACGGTCGCGGACGAAGCGCTCAATGAGGTCGACTAACTGGTTGAATGTTTCGGGATCTCTGATCATTTTCTGCCTCTCTCTGAAGACCGGGTAAACTACCACAGACGCCCGTTTTATGCGACTTGTAGCGCGATTTCCCGGGGCAATACCCTATGCTAGAATGTCCGCCCTTGTGGCTTTTGAGCGGCGTTTGGTCCAGGTCTGGATACTGTTTCCAGGCGATCTGTGGGTTTGCTGCACCTGCTGGTTTACCCCTGCTGAGAGCCCTGAATCTTGGTTCCGGAACCTTAAGGGATTGGACTGGAACCTCGTCTAATTCACTCAATAACACAGAAAGAGAAGGCCATGTCTGATAGCCCGCTACTCGAAGCATTTATCTACGATGGGGGGCGGACGGCATTTGGCCGGCACGCCGGTGCCCTGTCTCCAGTTCGCCCCGACGATCTCCTCGCCCACACCATCAAATCGGTGGTGGAGCGCAATGACTTCCCGAAAGAAGTCTACGAGGACGTGATAGCTGGAAATACCAATCAGGCCGGAGAAGATTGCCGCAACGTGGCGCGTTTCGCATCACTGCTGGCGGGTATGCCGGTGGAGGTAGGCGGGCTAACCGTTAACCGGCTCTGTGCCTCGGGACTGGCCGCTACACTAAGTGCAGCCAATTCAGTGAAGATCGGCGAAGGTGATTTGTTCGTAGCCGGCGGTGTCGAATCCATGAGTCGTGCACCACTGGTCCTGTCCAAGGCCAACGCCGCGTTCGATCGGGGTCAACAGATCGCAGATACGACGCTCGGTGCCCGCTTTACCAACCCGCGTTACGGAGATGCCTTCGGTCATGACAGCATGCCTCAGACCGCTGACAATATCGCCTCCGATCACGGCATCAGCCGAGAAGACAGCGATGTGTTTGCGGCTGGCTCCCAGGCCAAGTATGAGGCGGCGCGAGCAGATGGGTTCTTCAAGGATGAAATCATTCCCATAGACGTGCCCCAGGGGCGCAAGCAAGCACCCCTGACGGTCGATGCTGACGAGCACCCCCGGCCGCAAACTGACCTGGCAGCGCTGGCTGGCCTGCGCAATCTCTTCGAGGGTGGTGTGGTAACGGCGGGCAACGCCTCCGGAATCAACGACGGCGCTGCCGCGTTGATTGTCGGTAGTCGTGCAGTCGGGGAGAAATACGGCATAAAACCGCGGGCCCGCATCCTCGCCGGGGCGGCAGCGGGAGTCGAGCCGCGGGTCATGGGACTGGGTCCGGTCTTCGCGATTCAGAAGGCCCTGGCCCGGGCGAACCTGTCACTCAATGATATGGACGTCATCGAAATCAACGAGGCGTTTGCCACCCAGGTCCTGGGTTGCCTGAAGCTGCTCGATATTGATTTTGCTGACAGCCGGGTTAACCCCAATGGTGGTGCAATCGCCATAGGTCATCCGCTCGGCGCATCCGGTGCACGCATTGCAATCACCACGCTTCGACAATTGGAGCGCAGCGGTGGACGGTACGCCGCAGTGAGTCTGTGCATCGGTATTGGTCAGGGTCTTGCAGCCATCATCGAGCGCCTCGATTAGCCGGCGGCACTGACCCGAGTCTGCCACTCTTAAATAAACACATCTATCACGCATACAAAGATAAGGAAAGAACATGTCCGAAGTAGTGAGTTACCAGCTACAGGAAAACATTGCTGTCGTAACAGTCAACAGCCCACCGGTGAACGCACTCTCACAAGCCGTGCGCAAGGGTATCCTCGATGGCATCAAGACAGCACAGGCTGATGACTCGGAAGCCATCGTTATTCGCTGCGAAGGCAGAACGTTTATTGCAGGAGCAGATATCACGGAATTCGGTAAGCCGCCCCTCGATCCGTGGCTGCCTGAAGTATTGACGGCGATCGAAAACTCCAAGAAACCGGTTATTGCCGCCATCCATGGCACGGCACTGGGTGGAGGATTCGAGGTTGCCCTGGCCTGTCACTACCGCTGCGCCGTGGCGTCGGCAATGGTTGGCCTGCCAGAGGTCAAGTTGGGTTTGTTACCTGGCGCAGGGGGTACCCAGCGCGTTCCTCGAGTCGCTGGCGTAAAAGCGGCACTGGACATGATTACCTCGGGTAATCCGGTTCCCGCTGCCAGGGCCAAAGACATGGGCCTGATCGACGAGATCATCACGGGTGACGACCTGGCGGCCGGCGCGGTTAGCTATGCCAGGGATCTACTTGCATCCGGTGCGCCACTGAAGCGCATCCGGGACATCACCATCAACAAGGAAACTATAGAACCGGGTTTCTTCGACAACGCGCGCAAGCAACTGGCGAAGCGGGCGAGGGGGCAGATCGCCCAGGACAGGATCGTGAGTTGTATTGAAGCTGCGGTCAATCTGCCCATGGATGAGGGGCTGGCCAGGGAACGGGAGTTGTTCCAGGAGTTGGTGAAGTCGCCGGAGTCTGCAGCCATGCGGCATATATTCTTTGCCGAGCGACAGGCAGCCAAGATCAAGGACTTGCCGAAAGACACGCCGATCAGGGACATCAAGCGTGTTGCCATCATCGGTGGCGGAACCATGGGTGGTGGCATTGCCATGTGCTTCGCCAACGTGGGCATTCCCGTGACCTTGCTCGAGGTGAGCGATGAGGCGCTGCAGCGCGGACTGGGCATTATTCGCAAGAACTACACCATCACCGTGCAAAAAGGAAAGATGTCGCAAGAGCAGATGGAGCAGCGCATCGGTCTGATCCAGGGCTCAACAGACTATGCCGAGATCGCCGATGTCGATCTGGTAATCGAGGCCGTATTTGAAAACCTGGACCTCAAGAAAGAGATTTTTGCCAGGCTCGACGGCGTGTGCAAACAGGGTGCGATTCTCGCCACCAACACCTCCTATCAGGATGTCGATGCCATCGCCGCCGCTACCGGGCGGCCGCAAGATGTGCTGGGGCTGCATTTCTTCAGCCCGGCCAATGTGATGAAACTGCTGGAAGTGGTGCGCGGTGAAAAGACTGCGGACGATGTGTTGGCAACCAGCATGGCGATCGGCAAGAAGATCGGAAAAGTCTGTGCGCTGTCCCGGGTCTGCTACGGGTTTATCGGGAATCGCATGCTGGGTGGTTATGGCAGGGAGGCACAGATGCTGCTTCTCGACGGCTGCACACCCGAGCAGGTGGACTCCACTCTGGAAGAGTTCGGCATGGCGATGGGTCCACTGGCCATGGGGGATCTCGCCGGACTGGACGTGGGCTACAAGGCAAGGCAGGCACGCACCGATCTGCCAGACGATCCGAAGCTCTACCGGATGGGTACCCTGCTGGTCGAGATGGGACGGTACGGCCAGAAAACCGGTTCAGGCTTCTACAAGTACGATCCGGAGACACGCCAGCGTCAATCCGACCCCGAGGTCGAGGCCCTGATCAGGGAAGAGGCCGCCAGGCTGGGAGTAGAGCAACGGGACTTCAGCAAAGAAGAGATTTTGGCACGCTGTTTCTACCCGTTGATCAATGAAGGCGCGAAGATCCTCGAAGAGGGTATTGCCCAACGGCCTTCAGATATCGATGTGGTGTATGTGTTCGGTTATGCCTTCCCGGTCGCCAAGGGTGGCCCAATGTTCTACGCCGATCAGGTAGGACTGAAAAACGTTTACGACAAGATTTGTGAATTCCGGGATCGCTACGGCGCTGACTACTGGCAGCCTGCACCCTTGCTGGAGAAGCTTGCCAAAGAAGGCAAGACTTTCGCGCAATGGGATCAGGAGAGGAGTAACGGCTAATGCTGTCCTATCAAACCGCAGCGCCTGGTGCGCCCCTTGTCGCCGTTGAATCTGACAAACCGCAGCCACAGGGGACTGAAGTCCTGGTCAGGATGATTGCCTGCGGTGTCTGCCACTCGGATATTCACCTGCATGACGGCGCATTCGAATTAGGCGGTGGCAAAAAACTCGAGGTGGGCAGGGAAGGGCAGGTCCTGGGACACGAGATTTATGGCGAGGTGCTTGCTGTGGGTCCCGAGGCCAGCGGAGTTACCCCGGGAGACAGGCGCGTGGTCTATCCCTGGATTGGCTGCGGTGAGTGTGCAGTCTGTAAGCGCGGCGACGAACATCTGTGCACGCCGGGCAGGGCTCTTGGCATTGTCGCTCAGGGCGGATTCGCTACTCACGTGCTTGTTCCTCACAGTCGTTACCTGTTTGACAAGGGTGAGGTAAAAGACAGTCTGGCGGCAACCTATGCCTGCTCTGGCCTCACTGCTTATGGGGCCCTGAAGAAACTGGGTGAACTGCAGGAAGGGGACGAGGTGGTTATCATCGGTGCCGGCGGCGTCGGCATGATGGCGATCCAGATAGCGCGCACTATGGGCCTGGATCCCATCGTGGTGGATATCGACGAGGCCAAGCTCGCTGCCGCCAGCAAGCTCGGGGTTACCCGCACTTTTAATTCCGCCGAGCCAGACTCAGCCAAGGCGGTTCGCAAGACAACCGGCGGTGCCTACGCGGCGCTGGACTTCGTTGGTGCCGAGGCTAGCGTAAACTATGGCCTCGCCTGCCTGCGCAAGGGTGGAATGCTGGTCATCGTTGGCTTGTATGGTGGCTCTCTCACCATGCCCATTCCCTTTATCCCGATGAACGCCCGCATCATCCATGGCAGTTACGTGGGTAGTCTCGCCGACATGGGCGAGCTCATGGCCATGGTGCGTGATGGCAAGATATCTCCGATTGATATTATCGAGCGCCCCCTGAAAGAAGCCAGTGCCGCACTCGATGACCTCAAGGCCGGCAAGGTAACCGGCCGCCAGGTTTTGATAAACGAGGAGGCCTGAAACCGTGACGGCATTGCAGGATTTTAGAGACAGTACCCGTGACTGGCTGGAAGAGAATTGTCCGCCTTCCATGCGCACGGCCATGGTAGCCGAGGAGATCGTATGGGGTGGCCGCAAGGCCGAGTTCGCGAATCCGGAAAGCAGGCTCTGGCTGGAACGCATGGCGGCAAAGGGCTGGACCTGCCCGACCTGGCCGGCCGAGTACGGTGGCGGCGGTCTCTCCAAAGATGAGGCGATCATCCTGGCCCAGGAATTGGCGCGCATCAACGCGCGACCGGCACTGACCAGCTTTGGTATCAGCATGTTGGGCCCCGTGCTTCTCGAATACGGCTCTCACGAGCAAAAAATGGAACACATTCCGAAGATTGTTCGTGGTGGGATTCGCTGGTGCCAGGGTTACTCGGAGCCCGGCTCGGGATCCGACCTGGCCAGCCTCAAGACCAGGGCCGAGCTGGCAGGCGATCACTATGTGATCAACGGGTCCAAGGTCTGGACTTCCTATGCAGACAAGGCGGACTGGATATTCTGTCTGGTGCGTACAGACTTCGAGGTTCCCAAGCACGCAGGAATAAGTTTTATCCTGTTCGACATGGCCAGCAAGGGGGTCAGCACCAAACCCATTCAGCTTATCAGTGGCTCGTCTCCGTTCTGTGAAACCTTTTTCGATGATGTGCGGGTTCCCGCGGGCAACCTGGTCGGACAACTGAACGATGGCTGGACCATTGCCAAGCGCTTACTGCAACACGAGCGCACCATGATATCCAGTTTCGGTCTGGCCAGTGGTCAATCAGACCGGGGTGGCACTACCTCAACGGTTGCCAGTGTAGAGGGCGCGGCGATGCACTACCGTGGTGATGTCGGTCGCCTGTCCGATCCGGTGCTCAGAGACCGCATCGCACAATTCAAGATCGACAGTGAGGCCTTTGCGCTGACCTCCCGGAGGTCTGTTGAGGAATCGAAGCTGTCGCAGGGTCCTAATGCTACTTCGTCCATGCTGAAGTATTACGGTTGTGAACTGAACAAGCGCCGCTATGAGCTGCTTCTGCAGGCCATGGGAAGTCAGAGTCTTGGCTGGGAAGGCGAGGGTTTTGCAGACGACGAACTGCAAGTGACCCGGGAGTGGTTGCGCTCCAAGGCGAATTCCATTGAGGGAGGCACTTCGGAAGTGCAACTAAACATCGTGGCCAAGCGAGTGCTGGGATTACCCGACATGCTGGGTATGGTGCAAAAGAAGTAAACGGGCGAATTACCTACTCGCAGAGAAGCAGACACAGGAAAGCAAAGGAATACGAAGTCACCATGGCACTCGTGCTTAGCGAAGATCAACAACTGTTAAAGGATGCGGCAAGAAGCTTTTGCCAGCAGAATTCCCCCATCGCGGTCCTAAGAAGACTCCGTGATGAGAAAAACCCCCGCGGCTATGATGAGGCAATCTGGAAACAGATGCTGGAACTGGGCTGGACTGGTATGGCAGTAACGGAAGCCTATGGCGGTTTCGAATTCGGTTATGCCGGGCTCGGTATCGTGCTGGAAGAGACCGGTCGAACTCTCGTCAATTCGCCACTCATCGCCTCCACCTTGCTCTCCACGTCATTGCTAAGTATCGCTGGTAACGAAGCGCAGAAGACAAAACTCTTGCCTGCGCTGGTTGCGGGAGACATCCTGATGAGTGTTGCGCTGGATGAACAGGTGCAACACCAGCCTCATAACATCGCCAGTACGGCGCGCAAGGAAGACGGCGCCTATATCATCAATGCTGCCAAGACTTTTGTGCTCGATGGGCATATCGCTGACAAGCTGATCGTCGTGGCACGAACCTCGGGTGAGAACACGGATCGCGAAGGAATAAGCCTGTTTCTCGTCGATGCTGATTCTGAGTGTGTCACGATTACCCGAACCTTTATGCTCGACAGTCGCAATAGTGCGAGAGTCGAGCTCTCCAATGTCAGGGTGCTGCCCGAAGCGCTATTAGGCGAGGAGGGGCGGGGCTATGCCGCGCTGGAACAGGTGCTGGATATCGGCCGTATCGGGATCGCAGCCGAGATGCTGGGTAGTATAGAGTCGGTATTTGCGGCGATACTGGAATACCTTAAACAACGGGAGCAATTCGGTGTGCTGATCGGTTCCTTCCAGGCGCTACAGCACCGCGCGGCTATCATGTACAGCGAGATCGAGCTCTGTCGATCTGTGATTCGTGCTGCAGTAAATTCTTTGGATGATCCCGAGTGCTCTGTGGAGGAACGAGCGAAATTCGCCAGTCTCGCCAAGGCCAAGCTATCAGAAGTGTTCGAACTGGTTAGCAACGAGGGCGTGCAGATGCATGGTGGTATTGGTATGACCGATGAATTCGACATCGGTTTCTACCTGAAACGAGCGCGGGTTGCCCAGCAATTTCTCGGTGATGCGACTTTTCATCGAGATCGTTATGCCACCTTGAACCGGTTCTGAGTGCCTTCACACCTGAACCGAAAATACATAGACTCTGTGACAGCCCCGTTGATCATTGCCCGATCATCAGCTGGCCAAGTCAACAAAGCAAGCCTGAAAACCGACTCCGATGACTGCGAAACCGCGTAAATTCTACGAAACAGGTAATCCGGTAAACGAAGACCCCCTGGTCTGCGTATTCGAGGACTTCCTGTCCCAGGAAGAGATTGACGAATTGCTCCACGCGGCACGCCCGAAACTGCAGCAGGCGCTGGTCAGCTCCGATAAGGCAGGAGTCGAAAGCGCGGGCAGGACTGGCAGCAATTGCTGGATACCCCATGCCTACAATCCCGTCATCGAAGAAATCTCACTACGGGTCGCAGAGGTGGTTGGTATCGGGCTCGAGTATGCAGAGTCACTGCAAATGATCTACTACGGTGAAGGTCAGGAGTATGCCCCTCACTATGACGCCTGGGATGCAGCAACCGAGCGTGGGCGACGCTGCATGATCAAGGGCGGGCAGAGGCTTGTCACCTGTCTCCTCTACCTCAATGAGCCGACACAGGGTGGCGGCACGGCGTTTCCCAGGCTGGATATGGAAGTGCGGGCGAAGAAGGGGCGGATGCTGTTGTTCCACAACTGCCACGAAGGAAGCAGCGTACGGCATCCAGATTCCCTGCATGGTGGGCTTCCTGTCATAGCGGGAGAAAAATGGGCCTGTAACTTCTGGTTCAGGGAACGTGAGTACCAGACCAGCGGCTCTGTGCCTACTCGCAAGAAAAACACGCCACGGCCCCCGACCTACGGCAAAGTGATCTAGTCGCGCTGTGGTCTTCGCAGTCATCGCATTGGTTCTGGCTTTGTTGATCTACCTTCCCTCGTTCTGGGTAAAGCGGGTAATGCGTGTCAATAGTCGGGAGCTGCCAGGCCTGCCCGGCACCGGTGGCGAACTGGCGCAGCACCTGATCAAACGATTCAATCTCGATGGCATCAACGTTGAGGAAACTGACCCTTTCAGGGATCATTTCGATCCCCATAACAAGGCTGTGCGGCTGGGGCCAGCCAATCTCCATGGCAAATCACTCACCGCGGTTGCCGTTGCCGCCCACGAAGTAGGGCATGCGATCCAGTTTCATCGGAAGGAAAAGATATTAGAGTTGCGTAGCCGGTATCTGCCTACTGCGCAGTTTCTCGCCAGGGCCGGCATTGCCGTCATGTGGGCATTGCCGCTGATCGCCTTCCTTGTGCGGATTCCGTTCGCCATCGGGCTGGTCATTGCAGTCAGTCTGTTCCTGCAGCTTGCCGGTGCCATGGCCTATCTCATCATCCTGCCCGAGGAGTGGGATGCCAGCTTCAATAAGGCGCTACCCATTCTCATCGAGGGCGAGTATGTAAATACTGAGCAACTCCCCGCGATAAGAAGGGTGTTACAGGCCGCGGCACTCACTTATTTTTCGGCGGCCCTGGCCAACATTCTGCACATCGGGCGCTGGTTTATGTTGATGCGCCGCTAGGCTTGTGAACAGAAAGGATATACCTGTGAAATCAATCTGTGTTTATTGTGGTTCTGCGAGTGGCGAGGGTGATAGATATCTTGCTACCGCCAGGAGGCTTGGGCGGGAGCTCTGCAGCCGCGGACTGGACCTGGTGTACGGTGGTGCCAGTATCGGACTCATGGCCGAGACGGCAAATACCGTGATGGCCAATGGCGGTTCGGCGACCGGTGTTATGCCGCGCAACCTGTTTCGTCAGGAAGTTCCTCACGATACGCTCACCCACATGATCTATGTCGACTCCATGCACGAGCGGAAATCGAAGATGGCCGATTTGTCCGATGGTTTCATCGCAATGCCTGGAGGCCTGGGGACTGTAGAAGAGTTGTTCGAAATACTGACCTGGGCGCAACTGGCGATTCACAGGAAACCCTGTGGTATTCTGAACGTGGATGGTTACTATGATCATCTCATCCAGTTTCTGGATCATGCGACTGAACAGAAATTTATCCGGCCAGTTCACAGGTCCATGATCGTGATAGAAGAGGACCCGGCCTACCTGCTGGACCGGTTCGAAGTATACGCGCCACCGACCAAACAAAAATGGGTAGACCTGGAGAACAAAGAGAGTGGAGTGAAAGATGACTGATATGGATGATTCAGTGAATGTCTTTGGTGAGCCGCTGCAAGCCTGCGGAGAAGACCCTCTCACCGGTTATTTCCGGGATGGCTGCTGCAATACCAGTGAAGATGACTTCGGATTGCACACGGTTTGTGTCGAAGTCAGTCAGCAATTTCTGGAGTTCTCCAGATTTCGGGGCAATGATCTGAGCACGCCGGTACCCGAGTTTGGTTTTCCCGGTTTGCAAGCTGGCGATACCTGGTGCCTTTGCGCCGCCCGTTGGCTGGAAGCGCTGGAATATGACCGAGCGCCAAGAGTCTATCTTTCCCGAACTCACAAACGAGCCCTGGAAATCCTTTCGCTCGAGCAATTGAAACCCTATGCAATCGATCTCAATTGAATCAGGCGCAGCGCATGAAGCTACCCATTTACCAGCTTGATGCTTTTGCAGACAGACAGTTTCAGGGAAATCCTGCTGCGGTAGTTCCCCTCGATGCATGGCTTGCTGACGAAGTCATGCAGTCGATTGCCATGGAGAATAATCTCGCCGAGACAGCATTCTTCGTTCCGACCGATTCAGGTTTTTCGATACGCTGGTTTACGCCGACTAGCGAGGTTGATCTCTGTGGTCATGCCACCCTCGCCGCTGCTTTCGTATTAATGGAATACCGTGGGTATGAAGGCAGTCAGATTAAATTTGAATCCAGGTCTGGTGAATTGGCAGTCACACCGGTCGGTAGCCTGTTGGAACTGGATTTTCCATCACAGGTCCCTGCCGCGGTCGCTGCCCCGGCTGCCTTGCTGGAGGGGCTGAAGCTGAGAGAGGGTCAGTGTAGTTGCTTGGCGCATGGTGATTATCTTGTTGAGGTTGCAGATTCGCGGAGCTTGCGAGCCATTGAACCGGACTTCGAAAAGCTTGAGAAATTGGACTTGAGGGGTGTGATCGTCACTTCTGCAGCAGATGATTCTGAAGACCTGGATTTCTACGCGAGATTTTTCGCGCCCAAGATTGGAGTTCCCGAAGATCCGGTCACCGGATCGGCCTATACCCAGCTCACGCCCTATTGGGCTGAGCGTTTGGGGAAATCGAGCCTGGAAGCCATGCAATTGTCTGCGCGCGGCGGCAAGCTAAGCTGTAAATTACTGGGGGCAAGGGTGAGGATCGCTGGCAGTGTCGTGCCCTATTTGGCAGGCACCATACAGATTGCTCAGTCATAATTAATATAGTGCAGGCGAGATCAGAGGACGTGGGGATAAATGCGAACCAGGAAGCTGCTTAGGAAGCTACTTAGTAATCTGCTCCTGCTTCTTGTCTGCTACGGTGCAATAGTAGTCCTGTTTGAGTCTGGCCTGGGACTGTTTCAGCCACAGGCCGGAAATACTGTGGTGATCTCGACTTTCGATAGTGACGGCACCGAGCACCAGAGAGTAGTGTCACTACTGCAGAGTGGCGGTATGCTCTACGTGGCCGTGAATCACTGGCCCCGGGCCTGGTATCGCAGAATCCTGGATAATCCCCGGATGAGAATGCGTCGAGAGGGAGTCAGCAACGACTATCGGGGTAGCGTAGTGGTCGATCCCGAATACCTCAGGGTGCAACGGGATAATCCGGTACCCCTGGCGTTTCGATTCCTGACCGGCTTTCCTCCCCGCTATTTTGTGCGCCTGGATCCGCAATAGCGCCCTGTATTCTCAGCACTACGCAGACAAACGAAGACCTGCTTGCAGATATCGACCGGGAAATGCGCCGTATTTCAGAGTATCTGGATATCCCGGTGAATGAATCACTATGGCCTACCCTGGTTGAGGCGGTTTCTTTCTCGGAGATGAAGAAGGATGCAGCGACTATGGGGCCGGGTGCAACCCAGGGGGTCTGGAAAGACTCCAGCAACTTCTTTCACCAGGGCAAGAGCAGGCGTTGGCAGGGAGTGCTGACAGACGATCAGGTCAAGGCATATGATGAGCTGGCGCTTGCAGAGCTTGGGCCAGAACTGGCCAGGTGGCTGGAATTTGGAGGAAGGCTGGACTGAATATCGTGCCGGCCACTCAGTTGGCGCGATCACTACAGAAGAATCACCGCAGAACAATAACACAAGAAGAACTACCGGAGGTGCACCATGCAACATTACAAGGCTGTTTATAGCAGTGTCATCGCGATTATCTGTATCCTGTTGGCGATGCCAGCCACGGCGCAGCGCAATACTGCCCCGGCACGCTGGGAGGAAGCGATGATGCGCTTCGATGAACAGGATCGGCTCAATCCACCGCCGGAGAATGCCATCGTCTTGACCGGCAGTTCCAGCATCGCACGCTGGAACGAGCAATCGATCAAGGCTCTGGCACCGCTCACCGTGATTCCCCGAGGTTTTGGCGGCAGCGTGATGGGAGATGTGCTTCATCATCTCGATCGCGTGGCGCTGCGATACAAGCCACGAGCCATCCTGATCTATGAAGGTGATAACGACACAGCCTTCGGTATACCTGAGGGCACGATCATCGATCAGTTGCAGCAGATTATCACCAGGGTGCATCGGGAATTACCGGAGACTCGCATCTATGTCTTGTCGGTAAAACCCAGTGTGCTGAGGGACGAAGTCTGGCCGCTGGCAAAGCGAGTGAGTGACCAGTACAAGGCCATCGCAGACAAGGATCCCCTGGTCTACTACGTCGATGTGGCAACACCTTTCCTGAAAGCCGATGGCAAGGTGATGACCGATATCTTTGTTGAGGACAATCTGCATCTCAATGACCTGGGTAATCTGATCTGGGGTTCGGCGATTCGCGCCGCCTTGATGTCCCAGGAAGCACGTTTCGAATGAGTGATTCATAGTTGATTGAACCCATGGATATTGCGTTGGCCCTGCTTGTGCTGGGGCTGCCCATGGCAGTCCTCAGCTGGCTGCTATTCTCATGGATGGTAGATTCTGGCGATATCGATCTGCAGGATAGCCACGAGGCGATCAATCAAAAGTTAAAACAGCTGCGTAAACTGGACAAGAAGCTGCGTAAGGGGCCTACCGGCAAGAAGAAGATACTGTTCGATAAATGGATGTGGTTTGGCAGTGGCTTCTATGGGCTGGCTGGTTTCTGGACGCTGCTGGTAATCGAGGTCAATGAGGTCATTTCCCTGGTCATGCATCCGGTATTGAATCAGGCGGGCCCGCCGCGGGGCATAATCGACTGGATCATATCGTTCCTGTTAGATCAGTTGGGAAATGTTATACAGGCCTTCCTCTGGTTTTCCTATTGGCCAGCGGACTCGATTATTGCCTGGGTGCTGGTAGCCTATTTGGGCTACTGGTTGGGGGTAGAGCTTGCCAAGCACCAGAGAGTAATGACACCGGGTCAACTGTATAGACGGTTCTTCCCTCACCGGTCCAACAATGAATAGTGTCGCAACACTTTTTGTCTCTCAGAAAAATCCACCGAGCCCTTCGGTGAGCTCCACCACGACTCCCCTGGGATCGGTAAAAAAGGCCGTGCCCAGATTTATGGACTCGATATAGTTGTAAGGCCTGTCAAAAACCACGCCCCGTGCCTCCAGCCGTTTGCAGAAAGCTTCAAGGTTGTCGATTTCAAAACCGATGTGGTCGATGGCTGCGCCCGCAGAGGGCGCTCGTTCATTGTCAGAGTTGCCGAAACTGATATTCATGCCCGGAACATTGGTCGTGGTAGCGATACTTCCGCGAGACCTGATCTCCAGATCGAACATATCGGTATACCAGTTCAGCAGCTCTTCATGGCCAGGGGTGAAGAAATGTACATGGTAGGCGGTGACTTCTTCATGTAGGCCTTGATCTTCCTGCAACTCCACGTAGGTGCCTCCGGGGAAGGTAAGGTAGGCATTAGTCTGCCCTTCGGCGCCCGTGAATACCCGACCCATTTCCAGGCCAGCCGCCTCCCACTTGTCGATAAAGGACTGGATGTCCCTGACCTTGAAACCGAAGTGATCCATCACGGTCTGTCTGGAGCCCATGGTCGGTTCCTGCTCCCGCAACACGAGTAGCATGTTCGGGAACCTGATGGCGATCTGCGATCCAAGTGGTGTACGGACGCCACCGAAGTGTTCTTCCCAAAGCACGGCATGCTGTTCGGCATCTGGTACATTCAGATGCACATGGCCGAATCGAATTCCATCCTCGTTGGGCGTCGCCAGTTGACTATGGCTGTGCAGTGGCAACAGGGCGAGTATCAGGAGAGCGAGTTTTTTCATAAGGGATTCCTGTCGAATTAGTCGATGATTGCCTGGTAGATGCCGCTGCGCAGCTTGCTGTAGTCATCTACACCGGTGGCCGGTATGAGTTGGGTCATGTACACAACCACCAATTCTTCTGCCGGGTCTACCCAGTAGGGACTGTGATAGGCCCCACCCCAGCCATACTCGCCTTCAGAGCCCAGAATACCCCTGGCGCCCAGGTCCGTTACCACGAAGAAGCCCAGGCCGAAGCCCTGTCCTGGGCGAAACGGCTTGCCTTCAAGATGATCGGTGGTCATCAACTCGATAGTCTTGCGCGACAGGATTCTATTGCCATCCAGTTCACCACCGTTGAGGGTCATTTGCAGGAAGCGCGCATAATCATGGGCCGTGGATAATAACCCGGCTCCTCCGGAGTAACTCATATTCGGGCCGCTGCCTTGCAGGTACAGCCCCTGGCTCTGCATGCCGTCCCGCGCCGGGATGGGTTCAACGCCGTCTTCACCGGGCCTGTACACCACGGCGAGTCGGTCAGCCTTGCTCTGGGGCAGATAGAAATGCGTGTCATGCATGCCCAGTGGGTCAAAGATTTCCTGCTGCAGGAAACTGCTCAGATCCATGCCGCTGGCAACCTCGATCACGGCGCCGAGAATGTCCGTATTGTAGCCGTAGATCCATTCTTCACCCGGGTGCTGATCGAGGGGTAGTGATCCCATGCGCTTGATGGATTCCAGGATTGGCTCCTGTTTATTGGCAAAGTACCAGCCCTGGAACCCTGCTTCCTCCCACGCTTTCTGGGCCGGGCCGCTTCCATAACTCATGCCACCGGTGTGGGTCAGGAGTTGGCGAATCGTGATGGGCCTGCGTGCTTCTTCCAGTGTGTAGCTGCCGTCTTCTCTGGCCACGGCCACCTGCATGTCTGACCACTCTGGGATATAACGGCTAAGGGGGTGGCTGATGTGCAGGTCTCCCCTTTCATGCAGGATCATGATTCCCGTGCTGACGATCGCCTTGGTCTGGGACGCGATGCGAAATAGGGTGTCCTCCGTCATGGGGGTTCCGGTTTCCTTGTTGCGCATACCATTGGCAGTGGAATAGACGATACGCCCCTTGCGCAATACGACGGCAACCTGACCGGCCACCAGGTCCTCCTCGACGTAGGCGGCCAGAACCGAGTCCAGCCGTTCCAGGCGCGAGGAAGACATGCCTACTCGCTCCGGCCGCACCCGGGAGAGTTCTGCGGCATAGCTATTGCTGCAGATAGCGACCAGCACCAGCAGTGCCAGGTATTGACGGAGATGGCGAGTGGCGAAGAAGGGTAGGGTTGGGAGGGTCAGGCGCATGCTGGAATCCTGTCTTATTCTGTTTTCCCTAGACTATCCCTGTTTGCGGCTCAAACACAACGGAGAATGGCAATATTCCTCGGGCGAACCGGGGGACGAAGACAGGATTGAGATTCATTGAATCGCCCGGCTCTCGATCCTGGGAGGAATGGCTATTCAGGATTGGAGTTTGCAGGCATGTGCCGGGAGAGAATGGCATCGGCGACCTGGCTATTGAATAGTGCGTTCTGGTTGTCGATCAAACGGGTTTGTTCATGTGGCCAGATCCATAACGTGTTAAGCACAAGTATTGTTGCCAGCACCAGTACAGAGCCGGCTGTGATTGCCAGTCTTGTGCTAACTATTGGAATCATCTGCTTGTTATCCCCGATAAGCACTGCCCACAAACCTCTGCTTTAAAGCCGCCACAAAGCGGGCTTTCGATGGGAAAGGCTGGTCTGGCCCCGATCGACTTCTGATTATAACCAATTGAAATATTTGAAAAACACTAATATGAATGAGGCTCTATGACTAACCAGTGCGCCTACTGTTTAGTTTAGACTCACATTTTCCTGCCGTAGTACAGTTTGTGGCCAGACACCGCTAATTCCGTGGCTTACGTGGGTTGACTTCGATCATGTGGTGGCGCATCATCGCGCCCCTATGAACACACAATTCTATTTCTGGTGGTTTGATTGCTCGGGCTGCCAGGTGAACAAGATCTGATTCATCTTTGGCCGCCCTCGGTTGTGGCGGTCTATTGCTCTCCAAAAGTACTCACTTCTCGCCATAGCTCTCAGCGGCCTTGACAGGCCTGTTATCAAAAGTTTTGATAGCTGGACAATAAAGGAGCATGGCAATGCAAGCCCTTCGACAAATTCAGTATCAATGTGCCAGCGGCATTCAGGTTCGGCGCAGTGCCCAGTCATTGAACTACAAAACTGCCACCGAAGAATTGGCCTTGGCACTGAATGCCTATCGCGGTGTCTTATTGGCTTCCAGCTTCGAATATCCGGGTCGCTACACCCGATTGGATATCGGGTTCATCAATCCACCTGTGGAAATTGTTGCCAGAAGCGAATCCATGGAAATCACCGCCTTGAACAAGCGGGGTGAAATGCTCCTTCCCGAGTTGTATTTCGCACTCCAGGGCAGTGCCTCGATTTCCCGGATAGTAGTAGGTGAGCGAAAGCTTGAGATCGATGTCCGGCGGGAAGATTTTACCGGCAATGAAGAAAACCGCAGTCGGCGACCCAGTGTGTTCTCTGTGCTGCGTGAAATCATCCACTGCTTCAGGAGTGACGAGGACAGTTACCTCGGCCTCTATGGAGCCTTTGGTTATGACCTCACTTTTCAATTCGAGGATATCGAACGTTTCCAGACTCGGGATGAGAGCCAGCGTGATCTGGTCTTGTATCTCCCGGACCAGATTACCGTGGCCGATCATCGTTCCGAGCAGACCATGTGTTACAACTATGAGTTTCATTGCCGGAGTTGGAAATCTGACAGGCGGCAGGAAACTACTGGGGGCTTTCGCCGTCAGGGAGACGCGCTTGCTTTCGCTCCGGCCATACGCGTGGACAGATCCTGCGATCACGAACCCGGTGAGTATGCCGAGAATGTCAGGCGTGCTCTGAAATACTTCCAGCGTGGGGATCTGTTTGAAGTCGTCCCTGGACAATGTTTCTTCGAACCCTGCAAAGACTCACCCGCGGATGTATTTCTGCGGCTGAAAAAGAATAATCCAGCCCCCTACGGTGCGCTCATGAACCTGGGCGAGCAGGAATACCTGGTGGCGGCGTCGCCGGAGATGTTTGTACGCGTCGAAGGGCGGCAGATAGAGACCTGCCCAATCTCTGGAACTATCAAGCGTGGCGGTGATGCCATTGAGGATGCCCGACAGATTTTGGCCTTGTTGAATTCAGAGAAAGACGAGTCCGAGTTATCCATGTGCACGGATGTGGATCGAAACGACAAGGCTCGCGTGTGTGAGCCCGGATCAGTCAAGGTGGTCGGTAGACGTCAGATTGAGATGTACTCGCGATTGATTCATACCGTCGATCATGTAAAGGGACAACTCAGACCGGAGTTTGATGCACTGGATGGTTTTCTGGTCCACACCTGGGCGGTAACCGTAACGGGCGCACCGAAGCTGGCAGCCATGCAATACATCGAGGAACACGAGAAGTCGCCGCGGCGCTGGTATGGTGGGGCCCTCGGTTGCCTTGGCTTCAATGGCAATATGAATACGGGGCTCACCTTGCGAACCCTGCGCATCAAAGACGGCATAGCCGAGATTCGTGCGGGCGCGACACTGCTGGCTGACTCCGATCCTGTTGCGGAAGAGGCGGAGACCCGTCTCAAGGCTTCAGCCCTGCTGGATGCGGTCAGGGGAGTGTCCCGATCAGCGCAGCTTCGAGCGAGCAAGGTGGAATTGTCGCCCATCGGTCGGGGTATGAAGGCACTGATGGTGGATCACCAGGACTCCTTCGCACACAATCTGGGCGCCTACTTCCGGGAGTTTGGTGTCGATTTGTTGACACTGCGACCACGGGCTGCGCGAGACTATCTGCAAAACAACCCGGTCGATATGCTGATCCTCTCGCCGGGGCCATCGGAGCCTGAAACATTCAGGATGTCTGAGACGATCGCTCTTGCCCTGGAGAAAAAGCTGCCAGTGTTTGGTGTGTGTCTCGGCTTGCAGGGCCTGGTCGAATACTTCGGAGGTAGCCTGGGAGTTCTGGAGCGTCCAATGCACGGGAAAACATCCCCTATATCTCATGAAGGGGGCGTGTTATTCCAGGGAATCGACAATCATTTCAATGCGGGCAGGTATCATTCCCTCGCTGCAGAGCGGGTGCCTGACTGCTTGCGGGTGACGGCGCGGACCGCGGATGGCTGTGTCATGGCCATTGAGCATCAATCCTTACCCGTCTATGCAGTGCAGTGCCACCCGGAGTCCATCATGAGCCTGGAGGGATCCATGGGTCACAGATTAATTCACAATTTTCTCTCGGCAATCGCCGGGCAAGAATCAGTGCAGCCGTCAGTGAAAACCAGTTCAGGGTAGCTCATTCGTGAAGTAGATCGCCAGGCGCAGGCCGGCGAGTCCGAGTCGCTGTCTGGCCACCTGCTGCATGGAGCTGACATAGGCTGCGTCGAGGTTCTGGGCCTCCAGATCACGACCTGACGCTTCGGCGCTTCGAATAGCCGATCGGATGGCGGGGGGATACACGAGGTTCAGCAGAGTCATACGGCTCTCATTGAGCCACTGGTCCCAGTCAGACTCAACGCCTTCGACCTGAGGGCGAGAGAAGCCCGTCAGCAGTTGCATGATCTCGGCCAATTCGGCTTCCAGTCCACTGTCTGTCAGGGCACGATCCCAGCGACTGTGGAGGTTGCTGGCGCCGATCGCGACCGCGTTCCCGCCTCGATCACCCCGCTCAAACAGCTCTGGAGAAAACATTGCGCCGGCATGAAGTGGCTGGTGAATATCTCCCATCAGGTGAAGTACCCAGCACAGGGCGACGGCGCGATCGGCAGGATTCGCATTTGGGTTGGAGAGCACGTAGGTGTTGTAGTCAATGGCTGTCGATACATTAGTGACCTGATGCTCTTCGCGTATGTCGGTCGAGGGTTCGCCGGGGATATCGGCGAAGGGTTCCAGGTCTATGTACACATTTCCCTGGAAGGCGGCAGCGCCGCGAACCCAGGCGCCATCGGTATAGTGCCATGCGGGCCTGTTGTATCGCTGCCGATCCGGATCCGGCAAGCCGCGGGCAATATCAGGCCAATAGGCTGCCTGACCCAATAGCCACTGGCTGAGCTGGGCTTCATCATTGCTGTCGACGAAGCGGGGTATGGAGTCCAGGAAATCTTGCTGGAACCTGGGGTGGGCCGAAAGAATCTCAATCAATTCTGTTCGCAGATCGGAGCTGACGAATTCGAGAGCAACGGCCGCACTGATGCGATGGCCGACAGAATCCCAGGCCAGAGCGGATGCGCTGCTCAATGCAAGCAACAAGGCGACGAGATTATGGAGAATAGAATAATTTTTCATGATGGGAGCGAAATTGATTAGAGTCTGCTTAATTGTCCTACTTGAATGTGTGACTATTATTGCAGAACGGTATTAAGGCTGGAATCACACCTCGAGCCATTCGGCTCGAATGTCGTCGGATTGCATGAGGCTGTCGGGGGTGCCTTCATAGACAATTCGGCCGTGTCCCATCACAAACAAACGGTGGGAAATGCGCAGCGCCACCGAGAGCTTCTGCTCAACGAGAAGGATAGCAACCCCCCTAGAGGCGATTTCTTCCAGCAGGTCACCGACCTGTTCTACGATCCTCGGGGCAAGACCCTCGGTGGGTTCATCGATCATGATCATGTCAGGATCCCCCATGAGGGTTCGGCACATGCAGAGCATCTGCTGCTCACCGCCGCTGAGCACGCCACCGTGGACTTCGGCCCGCTCGGCGAGGTTGGGAAACATGTCGAACATCTCATCCATAGTCCAGCGGCCTTGCGCCTGTCCGCTCTTGATGCCGAGTAACAGATTCTGGCGCACGGTGAGCGTGGGGAAGATGTCCCGGTTCTCCGGCACATAGCCCAGTCCACGATGGGCGATGTCAAAGCTGGGCTTGCCAGCAATCTCTTCGCCCTTGAACAGGATCGAGCCCTGGGGAGCCACCTCGCCCATGATGGCTTTTACGGTGGTCGAGCGACCGACACCGTTTCGACCCAGCAGGCTGACGATCTCGCCTTCTCCCACGCTGAAATCCACACCCTGCAGAATGTGACTCTTGCCGTAGTAGGCATGGAGGTTCCTGATTTCAAGCACCGTCAATATCCTCCGGTTTTTCGTCAGAAATCGAATCAGTGCTGGCTGTCGGTACCTCTCCCAAATAGGCTTCCTGCACCTTCGGGTTGGCACGAATCGCCGTGGGTGTGTCGCTGGCAATGATCTCGCCGTATACCAGCACCGAGATTCTGTCAGCTACATCGAAGACGATGTTCATGTCGTGCTCAACCATTATCAGGGTCTTGCCTTCGGTAATCTTTCGGATAAGCGCGACTGCGCTCTCCGCTTCACTGTGACTCATGCCTGCCACGGGTTCGTCGAGCATGATCAGGTCGGCACCACTGGCGATGGCTATTCCCAACTCGAGAGCGCGCTGCTGTGCGTAGGCCAGTTCTCCAGCCGGATAGTCCGCACGGTCGGCGAGGCCAATCTCAACCAGCAACTCCCGGGCCTTGGCATTGAGCTCACCCTGCCTGCCCAGCAGATGCCAGAATGAATAGCCAAACCCTTCTTTCCATAGCAGGCCACAGCGTATGTTCTCGAAGACGCTCAGCCTGGGAAAAATGTTTGTGACCTGAAAACTGCGCGCCAGCCCGAGTCGCGCGATAGCGAATGGCGTTTTGCCCTGAATCTCCTCGTTGCGGAACAGTATCTTGCCTGATGTGGGTTGGTACTTGCCACTGATCAGGTGGAACAGTGTGGACTTGCCTGCACCATTGGGGCCGATAATGGCATGCCGTTCGCCTGGTGTAATATCAAGGCTCACATCCCGGATGATTCTGGTCTCACCGAATTGCTTGCTCACGTTTTGCAGGGATAGCATGCTCATGAGCGTTCCCTTTCCTCGCCAGCTTCATCAATGGCATTCGCCGACTCCCAGGCTTCCTGCAATTGCGGGAGAGTGCGCTTGCAGCCCAGGTAGGCGAATGTGGCAACCACGGCACACAGCAACCAGTGCAGCAGGTTTGCCGAATCCAGAGGCAGGCCCAGAAAATGAAATGCTTCTCCCTCATGGTGCAGCATTTCGATCATGGCAACACCGGCGGTGGCGAATAACAGGGCAGGCACGCCAGTGATAAGGTAGGGCAGGAGCAGGCTGCGAAGTTTGCCCCGGATCCAGGCCGTGCGGTGCATCATGATGAATCCGGCGAAACCACGGGGCAGGAAAAGTACGGTCAGTACGAACATGATTCCCAGATAGAGCATCCATAACTCGGTGTAGTTACTGAGCAGGGAGTTCATGAGAGTGAGAATCACGGCGCCAATAATGGGGCCGATGAAATAGCCCAGGCCTCCGATATAGGCCATGAGGAGTACGCGGCCGGAGGTTACGGCATTCAGGTTTTCCTCTGTGATGAATTCATAGTTGAGCGCGAACAGGCCGCCGGCGATTCCGGCAAAGAAACCGGATGCACAAAAGGAGATGAAACGCACACGTCGCGCGCTGTAGCCAATGAATTCAGCACGTTCAGGATTGTCCCGTACGGCATTGGCCATGCGCCCCGCCGGAGTTTGCGTAAAGAGGTACATAAAAAGTGTGGCGATAAATACCCACACGGCGGCGAGGTAGTAGATCTCTACATCCTGGAAAAATTCGACACCGAAGAATGGTGGACCGTAGGTACGGTCAGCGTTGACGCCAGCCTCGCCGCCGAAAAAGCTGACAAAGATGAGCGACGAGGCGGCAACCAGTTCACCAATTCCCAGAGAGATCATGGCGAAGACGGTGCCTGCCTTGTGAGTGGAAAAGCTGCCAATGAATATGGCCGCCAATAGTCCGATTAATCCACCGATCAAGGGAATATAGATGATCGAGAAATAGACGGTTTCGTACTCGATCATTACCAGTGTGTGCACGGCCATGAAACCGCCCAGGCCAAAATAGACCGCATGCCCGAAGGACAGCATCCCGCCCTGACCCAGGAGCATGTTGTAGCTGAGGGCGAATATGATGGCGATGGCCATCTGATTGAAAATCGTAATGGCCAGAATGGAATCGAATAACAGGGGCAGACCCAGCAAGACTCCCAGGTAGGCAAACCACACGGCAGACTTCTGTAAAAGGGGCTTCATTGCTCTCGTTTACCTGCAATACCTGTGGGGCGGAATATCAGCACCAGCACCAATAGCAGGAATGGCAGTATGGGCGCCACCTGGGGCAGTGTCAGGGTCCAGAGGTCGGTGAGTGGATGGTCGCGAGAAAATTCCAGGCCCAGCAGGTTCAGCAAATCTGGCATGCCCACATTGGATGCGATGGCATAGCTCTGCAACAGGCCGATCATCAAGGACGCAATGAAGGCGCCGCCCAGCGAGCCGAGCCCGCCGATGACCACGATGACAAATACAATGCTACCCAGTACAACGGCCATACCCGGGAAGGTAGTCAGCACGGGTCCTGCGATGACGCCGGCCACACCCGCGAGTGCCGTTCCCACGCCGAACACGCCCATGAAGATGAACGGTACATTGTGACCGAGATTGGCCACGGTATGGGGGTGAGTAATGGCAGCCTGAATAATGATGCCGATGCGGCTGCGGGTAAGCACATAATAGAGGCCGACAAAGATGCCAACCGATATCGCGATCATGAAGCCACGGTAGGCAGAGAATTCCTGCCCAAAAAGTGTGAACAGCGGGAAGTCCAGAATATCGGGAGACTGATAGTTCTTGGTATCCGGCCCCCAGAAAAACTGCACCGATTCTTCAATCAGGAATGCCAGACCAAAGGTGAACACCAGTTCCGCAACATGACCATGGGCATGGACTCTTCTCAGTGCGAAGCGTTCTATCTCGGCGCCCAGAAGGCCCACTATCAATGGGGCAAAGATCAGGCCTGCCCAGAAGCCAAGATGCAGGGAAATGGAATAGGCGAAATAGGCGCCCAGCATATAGAAACTGGCGTGGGCAAAATTAAGTACCCCCATCATACTGAAGATGAGCGTGAGCCCGCTGGCCAGCATGAACAGGAGCAGCCCCGTGACGAGGCCATTCAGGGTAGAAAAAATGAAGACTTCCAGCACTGTCTTAAGGCAATGATTCTGTTTTAGCGTCGCGGTCGGCGCATGCGGCAGCTGTGGTCCATAATGGTGTCTTCGGCCGGTACGGAATACTCACGGTACAAGCCGAATCCGGAGTTATCTGCATCCACCACGATGTTCTGGTCAGTGTGCACCGAGATGTGCAGCGATTGGATGATCTGGTGATCTTCGCCCCGCATCCATAGCTCTTCTCCACTCATGTTGACGAAACGCATATCCTCCAGTGCCAGGGCGATATCATAGGGGTCGGTGCTCTGGCTCTCTTCCATCGCCTTGACCAGCATCTGCAGGGCATTGGTGATGCGATGCTGGGTCATGTCATTGTCAGGATTCAGGCGCTTGAAATTTTGAATGTATTCGAGGCGTTCCTGGGTAGGTATCGGATTGCCGGCGTCATTGTGAATGAGGCGTATCTTGTCCACACCGTCAGCGCCAAGTGTAGCGGTGATACCATCATAGGCAGCATAGAAAGTATAAATAGGGATTTCCAGCCCGCTATCGATTATGGAACGAGCGAGGGACACCATGTCGGCACCAAAATTTCCGGTGATGACCGCATCGGCACCGGAAGAGACAATCTTCGTGACGTAGGGTGTGAAATCCTTTACCTGACCGATGGGATGAAACTCGTTGCCCACTATTTCGATATCTGGACGTTTCTCGCGCAGTAGTTCGATGGACGTGTCGGCGACAACCTGCCCGAATGAATAGTCCTGACCGATGATGTACATCTTTTTGATGTCAGGATTCATGGCGATGTAGTCCGTCAGTACATTCAGCTTCATGATGGCATGGGCATCGAAACGGAAGTGCCAGAAGCTGCATTCCTCATTGGTGAGGATGGGATCCACGGCCGAGTAATTGATCTGCAGTATCTCCTGACCGGGATTGCGTCGATTATGACGGGTAATCGTGGAATTCAGGGTATTGGCAACGGCCGAACTATTGCCCTGGAAAATGACGCGAATGTCTTCGCTCACAGCCCTGCGAAACTGGATCTGGGTTTCTGTTGGGCTCTGCTTGTTGTCCAGCGGAACAATCTCGATCATGCGTCCACCGAGAATCCCGCCCTTGGAATTAAATAGCTCTTCTGCTGCGTATTGCAGCTGCTTGAGGCCGCTGTTGCCCACCGAGGCAAAAGTACCTGACAGAGGGTCCATGAATGCGATGCGGATTGGTTCCTGGGCACGGGAGAGAGACGAGACCTGAAGTAACAGGCCCATGAGAAGTATGTTGAGGCTGGCTTTGCTGAATAATTTCATCATGCTCTATTCTTTTAATCCTCTGCTCTTCTTCTGTTCTTCTGTTGTATTTCTGTTGTAGATACGCGGGCTTGAATGTAATCGTTCACGAGAGGGTAGTACTTACCCGGCATGTCGGTAAGTGGACCGAAAGCAGGGGCCTGTGACAATATTTCCAGGGCTGGGGTACCGACATTAACCTAGCCGACAGGGTGAATCAATGTCTCCTGTCGCTTCGACCTCGACGCTTGTCGTTGTACGCGATCAAGCGTCGAGCTCTCACATTCAAGAATCGCAGGCTGGCTACTCAACTGCCGTGCGCAGGCCTTGCCCTAGTAGACTTCAAACAGGCCTGCGGCCCCCATGCCTCCACCGACACACATGGTGCATACAACATACTTGGCACCGCGACGCTTGCCTTCGATCAGCGCGTGGCCAACCATGCGCGCACCACTCATGCCGTAGGGATGGCCGATGGAGATAGCGCCGCCATTCACGTTCAGCAATTCGTTGGGGATGCCCAGAATGTCCCGGCAATAGATTACCTGTACGGCGAAAGCCTCGTTAAGTTCCCACAGCCCGATATCGTCCATGCCCAGATTGAATCGCTTCAGCAATTTGGGGACCGCTTTCACGGGGCCTATGCCCATTTCATCCGGGTCGACACCCGCTACTGCCATGCCACGGTAGGCACCCAGTGCTTGCAGTCCTCTTTTTTCCGCAAGGGTGCTGTCCATGAGTACCGAAGCGGATGCACCATCCGAGAGTTGGCTGGCATTGCCTGCCGTAATCACGCCCCCCTCAAACACGGTCTTGAGTCCGTTGAGTCCTTCCAGAGTAGTGGTCGGACGATTGCCCTCATCCTTGTCCAAGGTGACGTCATGAATGCTCTGTTCCTTGCTCTCCTTGTCCACGAAAATCATCTTCGAGGCCAGGGGCGCTATCTCATCATCGAAGGCGCCGGCCTGCTGGGCAGCGGCGGTGCGTTGCTGGCTCTGCAGGGCGTATTCGTCCTGTTGTTCGCGGCTGATGTTGTAGCGTTTGGCGACGATTTCGGCAGTTTCCAGCATCGACATATAGGCGTGCTGGGAGCGAGATGTAACGGCCTCCGAGACGGCGCGATAGGAATTGCGATGTTCGTTCTGCACCAGGCTGATAGATTCGAGGCCACCACCAATCACGATTGGCATATTGTCCTGTATGACCTGCTTGGCGGCGGTACAGATCGCCATCATGCCCGAGGCGCACTGGCGATCCATGCTCATGCCGGAAACACTGCTGGGGAGACCGGCGGCTACGCCGGCGGTACGACCGATGTTGAAGCCGGAACTTCCCTGCTGCATGGCGCAGCCCATGACGACATCGTCGACTTCTGCCGGATCTATGCCTGCTCGCCGCACCGCCTCAGCGATAACGTGGCCACCCAGGGTGGGTGCGTCTGTGTCGTTGAAGGCTCCGCGGTAGGCCCGGCCTATGGGGGTACGGGCGGTGGAAACGATTACGGCTTCTTTAGTCATTTACTTCTCCAATTCAATGCGATTTAGCCACCAGCGAGACAATTGACTCGATGGCGGTGCGGGCCAGCTCTGCCATCTCGGCATCGCTTCGATCCTGGATGGGGTGGGGTACGAAGACGCTCGCCGGCTTGATACCCAGCGACTTGCCCTGTGCCTCGGCGGCTTCTATGAATTCCGTAGAAGCCACGAATCCGGAAGGTAGTCCGCGACTTTCAAGGTCCATGATGTCATGCAAACTGCACGAGGTACATGAGCCTCAGTCGGCCAATCCTTCGATTACGGCGTCACATTCGACGCTAATCTTCTGGTTGAGTTCCCGCGGCGCCACCCGGGCAAATGTCGGCTTGCAGTAGCGATTCACCGTGGCGCCGAGTAGCAGCAATTGTCTCTCGACTTCGTCGAGAAATTCCTTGCCTCGGGGCTTGGAAATATCCAGCAGGCCAATGGTCGCTCCAGCCAACTGATCGAGACGGGGCAGGAGTTGTCTTTCCGCCGGGTTCAGTTCGCTGGTCGGATCCAGCATGGTGAGATTACTCATATCAATCTCCGGTTTATGGAATTAACGCGTTGTTAAACGATTGCCTTTGATACCAGTTGGCTGCCTTTTTCGCCAGAGGCTACCCAACCGCTGATAATGGCTGAGAACATGCCGGCAGTCCCGCCGGCGGTAACGATGTGCAGGCCATCATCGCGAAACTTGTTAAGCAGTTTGTCCTTGAATTTCTCCGGCATGCCTTCTGTCATGCCGCCGACTCCGCTCATCAATTCAGCGCCAGGTGTCATTAGATGATCATAGAGCGCCTGTCGCAGACGTTCCTTGTCCCAACCTCCTTCCCTGAATACGCGCCGGTGCTCCGGACAAACCACGAGAATGGCATCGGCCATGCCAAATTTCTTTACATGGGCCACAGAGCGCAGGCTGGCTGCCATGCTCAGGGCCAGGGATTCCGGATCCCGGGAAAGCTGATCCAGCACCGGCTGGACACCGTCGCCTGCAAACAGGCTGACCACCGAATCCGTTCTGCCGAAGCCCCTGTCCATGGCCAGGCTGGGCCAATCCGGGTCAGATTCGTCCTCCGCAAAACAGAACGTGTATTTCCCGGGATTCCCCAGGGTCGCGCGGTCTATGCCTCCCGGCTTGCCTCCACCTACATTGCGAATCAATAGCTGCAGTGCGCGGCCGATGGTGGCGTTGGCCCGGTTGCCCTGGCCCAGCGCGTTACCACCTGAATTCATGCCGATGCGTTTGACCACCGGGCCATTAACAATGACAACCGGGGAGGAGAAATAGGTGGTGCACAGCAATCCGTGCATGCAAAACTCGTCTTTGAGTGCTGCCTCCACCACGCTGAGCACGGTCGGGAAGTAATCGGGTTTGCAACCCGCAAGCACGGCGTTTATGGCGACTTTCTCGACACTGCATTCAACATTATCCGGCGGTACCCGTCCGACGATGTCTGAGGCCGCCCGATCGCTCGCGGCGAGCATACGCAGCACCCTAATCGGTGTTGGTGGTATGACGGGCAAGCCATCCGTCCAGCCTCGTTCATAGCAGGCTTCCATTTCGTCTTCCGCATCTGCCAGATCGATACGCCGGGCCGAGAGCGCGTCGCTGGCAAACCGGGCGGCGAGTACTTCCTGCATGCCGGGGTCTTCCGTCATGGAACCGCAGCCTGGCTTGAAGGCAATGAGTTCTTCACCAAGGTCTTCGATACCGGAAAAATCGCGCCACTGCTGACGATCCCAGCCGACTATGCGCTCAGACTCTTCCTTGCCATCGAAGCGAATCAGCGTGGGTACTATTTCTATATTATGGTGAAAGGAGTATTTGAGTGTGCTGTCGTCGCTGCTGCTGACATCTTCAAGATCTGCCAGAAAGGCCGGATCATCCTGGACATAGACCTGCAAACGTAATTGCTGGGCGAGTTGTCGAATTGCCGGCTGGATTAGCTCGCAAGTAGGGCAGGCTTTCTTGACTACCAGGGTGTAGGAGTGGGTGTTGTCTGAACTCAAGAGCTTAGTAGATGAATCCCAGTGTGCAGATGCCAACCAGGATATTGATAATCATGAAAATGGAAGAAGTTCGTGAGACGACTTTCCACAGCTGGGGCCCCTTGTAGGCGGCCCGGATACCCACGATCAGAAGCAGGGTGTAGCCAAACATGACGGCCACGATAATCAGGAAAATGATCCAGTTTTCTTCATCCACTGCCTGACTGCCAGTGAAGAAGAATACGGTGGCTCCGATGAAGTAGAGAATCCAGTAGGTAACAGCGAGTCCGTATTCCCCGGCAAACAGCTTTGCCAGGAAGGAGCGATCGTCGCCCGTAAGGGTTTCGGCTGTATTGTGTGTTTCTGTCATGCTGTATTCCTGAATGTTGAGCAAGTTTACCCTACACCGTGCTTCAGTAGAACGGAGAAATTTGCTCACGATCGCATAGTAGCGGAATCCGCTACCCCGCTCAAATTGTGGGCTAGCTGGGCATATGTCGTGTTTGAATCCAGGCCCGGTATTTGCGAACCAGTACCGGGTAAATTTCACAGATTTCGACAGAATAGATCGAAAGTTTTATGATTGCGCTTCATTCAATCCTGTTTATTTCAAGAGCCCTGAATCTTGCCAATAACCAAAGACATCGATAGCCAAACTCTGTCCCAGGCCTTCAGTTTCACCAGAGCAAAAGAGAAAGCACTGTATGGGCTGAAGGGGATTCTCGCCGGTGTCGTTGCCGACGAGCGCCTCAACGAGCGGGAATTGCTGTTCCTGGATGCCTGGCTGCAGTCCCAGGAAGCACTAAGAGACCATGAGGACGTGCTGGACATCCTGACCCAGGTGGGTGAAGTCTTGAAGGATGGAGAAATTACCACCGAGGAACTTGCCGATATGCAGACACGCATCGAGGCTCTGGTGGCAGCTGGAAAGGATGAACCTGTGGAAGGGATTGGTCGCGCAGATGAACTGGTTGGTTTCCTGACTGGCGTGGCCTCTGATGGCGTCCTCAATGATCAGGAGGTTGCCGCCTTGTCCGATTGGCTGCACAGAAATGAGTCGATCCGGGACAAGTGGCCTGCGAGTGCAATTCTCTACCGACTCAATGTCGTACTGGAGGATGGGGTAATCACTGAGGAAGAGCGCCAGGATTTGATGAAGACGGTAGGGCAGATTACCGGGGCCAATCCCGAGCCGGCCGATGCTGCCTATGAAGCGTCGACTGAAGTCTGGGAAGATGCCATCGACGACCTGAAAATAGCTGGTTCGACTTTCTGTCTGTCGGGCGATTTCGTCAGCGGGGACCGCAATACGGTCGATACCAATCTGCGACTGATGGGGGCGGAAACCTCCCCCAATATCAGCAAGGACGTCGATTACCTGGTTATTGGTACCCTCGCCAGCCGTGACTGGCTGTATACCAGCCATGGAAGAAAGATCGAGAAGGCGCTATTGCTCAAGCGTAAAGGCGTCAATATTACCGTCATTACTGAACGTACGCTGTCGAAATTCCTCGGTTAGGGCGACCCGCAGGTCACGACGCTCCACTAGCCAGCAATCTTTGCCCGGGAGGGTTTCATGTCCGCCGAAACGATTTATTCGCTCTGCAATACGCTCGTATTGCCAGCCTGGTTACTGTTGATCGTGGCGCCGCGCTGGCAATGGACCCTCGGGGTGATCTGTGCGGGGGTCGTCCCGCTCGCCCTGGCGCTGGTCTATGCCTCGCTCATGTTTGTCCATCTCCCCAGGCTGCCCGAGGGTGGCGGAATCGGTTCCCTCGATGCGCTGTTGCTGGCGTTTGGCAATCCCTATGTGCTCACGGCGGGCTGGATTCACTACCTGGCATTCGACCTGTTCATCGGCTGCTGGGAACTGCGTGATTCGCAGCGTCACGGGATAGCCCACTGGCTGGTCTTGCCCTGCCTGGTACTCACATTTGCGCTGGGACCGGTGGGCCTTGGCCTCTATTTAGTCCTGCGATCGGTGCGAATCCGGCGATTCGAGATCTACCCGCCGCTTCAGCAATAAACTTCAACCTCACGAGCAGCCAGGCCCGTAAACCCTGCCGCAAAGCCACGCCTTTCGCGGCCTGCCGGCGCGCGCGGACGTTTTGTGGAATCGGCCATTCAACCCTTTAGCCCGCGATAGTAATGGGCATTCCGGGTTTTCGCTTGCCGGGCCTGCCGGAATGTGATATCAAAATGATGTCAATATGCACAACGTCATGGAAACCCCGGTCCAGGCGCTGGCTTTCGGGGGCTGCAGAGGAGAAATTCTATGATTGAGGAAAGAAAGGCAAAGACCCACAACGGTTACTGGTCGATCCTGGTGCTGTTCGCACTCAGCGTGCTGCTGTTGGCCGGCATTGTCATACTGCCGGCCGCGTTGAAGCTCGTGGCTATCCTGTCGCTTGTCGTGGTGAGCATCTGCTGGTTTGGTTTCTTTATGGTGGCTCCGAATCAGGGCCGTGTCCTGCAACTGTTTGGTCAATATGTTGGCAGTGAACGGACGGAGGGGCTGCGCTGGGCAAATCCGCTGTATACGAAGGCCAAGGTGTCCTTGCGGGTCAGAAACTTCGAGTCGGGAACCCTGAAGGTGAACGATAGTAGCGGCAATCCAATCGATATCGCGGCTGTGGTGGTATGGAAAGTAGTGGATACGGCCGAGGCGCTGTTCGAGGTTGATGACTACGAAAATTACGTGCAAATCCAGAGTGAGGCGGCGTTACGCAATCTGGCCACCACTCACCCCTATGACAGCTATGATGATGACGGTGCGGATTTTTGCCTGCGCAGCAATCCTGAAGAGGTGGCTGAGCTTCTGAAGAAGGAAGTACAGAACCGTTTGAGTAAGGCTGGCGTGGAAGTCATTGAGGCCCGCTTGAGTCACCTGGCCTATGCGCCTGAAATCGCGAGCGCCATGCTGCAACGTCAACAGGCATCGGCTATTGTTGCCGCGCGCAAGAAAATCGTCGAGGGCGCTGTCGGCATGGTTGACCTCGCGCTCGCTGCATTGTCGGAGAAGGAAGTGGTTACCCTGGATGAGGAGCGCAAGGCGGCCATGGTGAGTAATCTGCTGGTTGTGCTCTGTGGCGAGAGCTCGGCAACACCTGTTGTGAATACGGGCAGCCTCTATACGTAAACACAAACCAGGTTTAGGCCATGAAGCGAAAGACCTATCCATTGCGCATTAATCCGGAGATTCTCACTGCACTGCAGCAATGGGCGAATGATGATCTGCGCAGCGTAAACGCGCAGATCGAATTTGTTCTGCGTGAGAGCCTGATCAAGGCAGGTCGCCTGAAACGTGCTGCCGTAACGCAGGTCGAGGATAGCGGAGAGGACGAGCAGGAGGGGTAGGCGGTGCGGGAGAAAAAAGGTGACGGGTAAACCCCCGGCGTCGAGCTGCGTTTATTACTCCAGGTAGCAGTCGTGTCCACTGCCAGTATCCGACCACAGGGAGATCGCCATGAACAGATTGAGTCAGTTTTGCGGATGCCTCGTCGCGTCCTTTACCCTGATTAGTACCAATGCCGCGCAGGAGAGTGTGGAAGTAGCCGCTGCCGCTGCTGTTGAAGCGGGATCCGGGGTGTATACAGAGGCTGAAATCGCCGAGCAGAGAGCCAGGGTTCGGCAACTCCAGGCCCGGTTGCGGGAGGAGAGGAGGCAGTTACGGCTGAGCCGGCGTGGCCAGATTCAGGCCCGCCTCGAGAAGCTGACCGACGAGGAAAGGGCTGCATTGCGCGTGCGCAGGCGGATGCAGGATCAGGCCCGTCTACGCCGACAGCCGCGGTGGCCTATCCATCAGTGACCCGGGTTTTTCGAGCCGCGGCTAATTGTTTCTTCATCACATAACTTATTGATAAATATAGTTTAAAACTAGAAATCGCTGCCATGGACAGGATTCTGTCCTGGCCCACAGCGACACCGCGAAACACCGTCCCCGGGGGCCGTTCAGTCCCCCATAAGCCTTGTTAACCATTTCTCCGTAGCTGACCTCTAATGTTGTAAATTGGCAGCATTCTTGCGAGACGGCGACATTGCTGGCGGGGAAGCAGGTGCTACAGGAAACAGAAGAACAACTGGTGCGATCGGCCCAGACCGGAAATATCGCCGCCTTCGAGCGATTGGTGATGGCGCTCGAGCGCCAGATGCTCGCGGTGGCGGCCGGTTTCGCCCATCCCCCTGATGACGCCAATGACATTTTCCAGGACGCCATGCTGGCGGCCTACCGGGCCCTGCCGAACTTCAAGCTCGAGAGCCGGTTCAGCACCTGGATGCACAAGATAGTTGTGAACACCGCGCTGTCGAATCGGCGCAAGCTCAAGCGCAGCTGGCAGAAAATTACTGCGCTGCAGACGGAGTATGAACATCAGGAACAGTATGTCGAGAATCAGTCGCCAGAATCCACGGTGCTCGATGGTGAGCTTAATACGCAGATCAATCGTGCCATGAAGCGACTGACCGATAGTGAACGCATCGCGTTTGTGCTCTGCCATCAACAGGGATTCAAGTTGAGGGAAGCCGCGGAAATAATGAATTGCTCGGAAAGCTCGGTAAAGGTGATTTTGTTCCGGGCACAAAAGAAATTGAAAGAACAGTTGGCGGAATATCACTCCTAGATAATTCCATTGCCTGAGGAAGACGTGATGAATACAGCAGTTGATAAACAACAGCTCGAGTTCCAGATGATCCAGTACCTCTACGGTGACATGGACGGTGAGGCTCGCGCACAGTTTGAACAATTATTGGCTTCTGACCCGGTGTTGCAAGCGATGCTCGATGAGGAGCAGGGATTCAACAGCGCCTTTCCCGTTGGCATGCAGCCCTTCATCGACGAGGAACGCGTGCAGGGCAACCGCTGGTTGCTGCGACAGAATCTGCAGAAAGCGGCGCGACCGGGATTCTCCATCCGCAACTGGATACAGGGCCTGATGGAGCGCCCGCTGACGCTTGCCTTTCAGGGCGCGGCAATGGCCATGACATTCGTTTTAGGCATCCTGGTAGCTGGAGCCGGCGGGGAGTCCGCGCTCCCCACGCTCAATCGACCGGCCAATACGGTCGCCGCAGCTACGCCGTTGTCACTCGTTGATGAAGACGACTACGAGATCTACCAGATGACAGTGAACAGCTATGACGCGGCATCCGGTGATATCGATCTCACGTTTGCACTGGCTTCGGAGACCAGGATCAGGGGCAACGTGGCTGATCAGTCTGTGCATCAACTCATGGCGGTGGCGCTGCAGAACGACATCGACAGCGCATCCCGCCTGGACACCATCAACGCACTGCAACCCGTTGTGTCCGGCGATCAGGTCTATGAAGCCCTCATTTACGTACTCACCAATGACCAGAATCCGGGTGTGCGCTATCAGGCTGTGCAGTCCCTGGTAGCCCTGTCGGATCAGGAGCGGGTGCGGGACGCACTGCGCTATGCCTTGAGTGAGGACGTTAATCCGGGTGTAAGGGTAGAGGCATTTAATGCACTCGCCTCCTACCGCGACGAAGAAACACTGAATGTATTTCGCCAGAAGATGGAAGCAGACAGCAACGAGTACATCCGTGCCCAGGCCCGAATGATCGTTGAAGAAGTAGATATTCCAGACGATGCGCAGCAGTTGCTGTAGCCCGGCACCCCATATTGCTTTCGAGTATTGAGTCAGAGGATAGAACCATGACAACTTTTAAATCCACACTACTGGCAGCTGCAACTCTGCTGTTGACCCTGGGTGTAAGCGACCCGGGGTATGCGCAGGCGGATAGTTACGACCAGGAATTCGATGTCGATTCCGGTGGTACCTTGATGCTGCGTAGCGATTCGGGCCCCATAAGCGTGAGAACCTGGGACCAGGAACGGGTCAGGGTGCGTATTCGCAATGCCGAGGACTTTGAGGTGAGCCTGGAGCAAAGAGGCGACGATGTTGTCGTCGTTGCCGAGGCAGAGCGTCGCGGCGGCATATTTGGATTTCGCACCTCCAATATTCAGTTCGATGTGGAAGTCCCTGAAGTCTATAACGTCGATCTCGACACGGGCGGTGGAAGCATCTCGGTGGACGATATCACCGGCGATGTCACGGCGGATACCAGTGGTGGCAGCATAGAAATCGGCAATGTGACTGGTGAGGTGGTAGCCGATACGTCGGGTGGCCGCATCAACATCGGCGATGTGGTCGGTGATGTGTCGGCCGACACTTCCGGGGGCAATATCGAGATCGGTAATGTCACCGGCGATGTGAACGCTGATACTTCCGGCGGTCGTATCACCATCGGCAACGTCGGTGGCGATATGCTGGCCGACACCTCGGGCGGCAACATTACAGTCGGTCAGGGATCTGGTCGTGTGCAACTGGATACCTCCGGGGGAACGATTCGCGCCGCCTGGGCACTCGGCCCGGTGATCGCCGATACTTCCGGGGGTAATATCTACCTGGAAGGCAGTGAAACCAGCGTCGAGGCTGACACCTCCGGCGGCAACATCGAAATCGAACGCAGTGGTGGCGCGGTTACCGCCGATACTTCGGGAGGCAGTATAACTATACGCCAGGCAGTGGGGCCGATCCGGGCCGATACGGCCGGTGGTCGCATCGATGCCGAACTGGCCCCGTTCTCGGGCAGCAGGAACGCAACGATAGAGCTCGAGACGGCGGGCGGTGATGTCACCGTGCGCATTCCGGGTGGGCACAGAGCCAGCATCGTGGCCGACCTGGAAGTCTCCCGCAGGGCGCGAGGTGACTACCGTATTTACACGGATTTCCCGCTCACTATCAATGAGGACGACGATGGCAATATCATTGGTCGCGGAGATATAAACGGCGGTGGCGACAGGATCTACCTGGAGACAGTGAATAGTGATATACACATCGTCAGTACAAGCAATTAGTCAGCATCTACACAGTTGCGCGATTTGAATTGAGAACCGGCCCCCAGGGGCCGGTTTTTGGTGCCTCTCGTGACCCCGGCAGCTGGTACACTTATTCCATGGTACACAGCAGCAAACCTTCCTTCCTGAGAATACTCAACCTCGCCTGGCCGATCATCATCGCCAATGCTGCCGTTCCCCTGCTTGGCCTGGTGGACACTGCGGTTATTGGTAATGTTGGTGATATCACCGACCTTGGTGCCATCGCGCTCGGTGCGCTGATATTTTCCTTCGTGTACTGGAGCTTTGGTTTTCTGCGCATGAGTACCACGGGCTTCGTCGCCCAGGCGGTGGGAGCCAGCGACTACGCCGAGGTGCGAGCCTCGCTGGGTAGGGCCCTGTTGATGGCCATGTTGCTCGGTGTGCTGCTCATCTGCCTGCAATTGTTAATCCAATGGGTCGCGTTCTCTCTGCTAAGCGGAAGTGCCGAGGTGGAAGCTGCCGCGCGTGCCTATTTCTCGGTTCGCATCTGGGGCGCGCCGGCAACGCTTTCCATCTTCGTGCTAATGGGCTTGCTGATCGGTATGGGCAAGAGTCGGCAACTGCTGCTGTTTCAGCTCTTCCTGAATGGCCTGAATATCCTGCTCGATATCTGGTTTGCCGGTGTGTTGGGACTTGGTGCCACGGGAATCGCTCTCGGAACGGTTGTGGCCGAATGGTCGACCGCGCTGCTGGCGGGATATCTTGTGATCAGGCAATTACGCACAAACTGTGAGGCGGGTGAAGCATTCTGGTCATGGCCAAGAGTATTCAACCGTGCCCGGATGATGCGCATGCTCTCTTCGAACTTCGACATCATGCTGCGTACACTCTTACTGGTTTTCTCCTTTGCTTACTTTACCAACCAGAGCGCGCGCTTCGGTGATGATGTGCTGGCGGCAAATCACATACTGCTGCAACTAGTCTCTTTTGCCGCGTTTTTTCTGGATGGATTCGCCTTCGTTGTGGAGTCAGAGTCGGGGAAGGCGCTGGGCGGAAAGAGTCGCGAAGCATTTCTGATAGCGGCCAGAAACTCAACAATACTCGCCGCTGGCACGGCGCTGCTGCTGGGTACAGGTTTGATGCTGGTGGCTGAGATGGTGATTGGGGTGCTCACTGACCTCGATGCGGTCCGTGCGATGGCTTCGTCCCTGAGTTGGCTGGCAGCGGTGTACATACTCTGCTCGTTTCCGGCATTTCAACTGGATGGTATCTATATCGGGGTCTCCTTCACCCGAGAGATGCGACAGGGTTCGATCTATTCGCTGCTGGTGTTTCTTCTCGCCTGTTGGTTATTGATCGAGGACTTCGGTGTCGTTGGCCTGTGGTGGGCCATGATCGTCTATGTGCTGGCCAGGGCTAGCGCGTTACTGATCTACTTTCCTGCGCTGCTCAGGCGATTCGACGCCGGGCTTAGTGCAGGGTGTGATCGGATTCCGGGATGATATAGGGCTCGAGTTCCAGCGACAGCAACGTGTTGCCCAGGAGGCTTACCTTGCCTCGATGGCGTTTCTCTCCCGTGGTGGTGAATTCGAACTCGTAGCGGCGCTGGATGCCGACAATGCCTGAGTCATTGCGCTTGAGAGCAATACCCCTGAGCACCATGGTCTGGTCCAGAAGCTGCAACTGCTGTTCCTTGCAGACCTGATAGACCCGTTGCATGGCCAGCGACTTGATTCGGTCGCTGTGCCACCAGAAGCTGAATAGCCCTGCCAGGAGGGTAATCCAGGCTAGTGCTTCGAGTGTCAACAAGAGAGTCTGGTAACCTGTGAGTTCAGGCTTTGGAATGCGCCATGTAACGCTTGATATGGGGTTCCAGAATCTCAAGCGCAGTCTTGTCGCATGGTGGAAGATCGGCGTCAGATTCATTGAGTGGCGTAACCCTGTCGCCCCAACGTATGAGGGCGGCACCCCAGGTAAGGCCCGCACCGAAGGAAGCAGACAAAACATAATCGCCAGGCTTGATGCGGCCCTCCTCGAGGGATTCGGCAAGCGCGACCGGTATTGTGCCAGCAGATGTATTGCCGTATTTATGCACATTGATGAATACCCGGTCTTCGTCGATGCCGACACGTTTCGCCAGGGCATCGAGAATGCGTTTGTTCGCCTGGTGGGGGACCACGAGGTTGACGTCGTCGATGCTGAGCCCGACGTCCTTCAGGACGTCTTCACAGGCCTGGGCCATGCTCTTCACGGCACGCTTGAATACTTCCTGTCCCTCGAAGTTCCAGCCGATATACAGGAATTCTTCCGACAGGCGTGAGTAGGCAGAGCCGAGGTTGGTAATCTGGATGGCATACTTGGCATCCGCTTCGCAGCCGATCCTGGCCGACAGCAATCCCACGGGCTTGTCCGTGGCTTCCAGTACGACGGCACCGCAGGCATCACCGAATAGTACGGCGACATCCCGTCGACTCCAGTTCATGTAGTGCGAGATAAACTCACCACCGATCACCAGTACTTTCTTGTGGGCGCCGGTCTTGATCAGGTTGGTGCCGATATGCAGGCCATAGAGGAAGCCGGTACAGGCCGAGTTGATATCGAGGGCGGCGGCATTGCGTGCGCCGAGGGCGTCTGCCACCAGTGAAGCGGTATTTGGACACAGGGTGTCCATGGTGAGGCTGCCCAGCAGGATCAGGTCGAGCTCGGAAGGATCGAGGTCTGCAGCGGCTAGCGCGCGCCTGGCGGCCACGATGGCCATGTCGGAGAAGTTGCAGTGACAGATCCGGCGTTCCCTGATGCCGGTGCGAGAGGCGATCCACTCATCGGACGTATCCATGAAGGTGGTCAGGTCTTCATTGCTCAGTACAGCAGGGGGGACGCATTTACCCCAGCCCGTTATATCAGCATACAGCATCCAGTCTCTCCGTCGGCATGGACAGCGATGATCAGGCTTTTCTCGTTAGTGTCGTGAAGCGGGTGAGCTTGCTATGGTCAGGTGACGTGCGAGTTGAATCCGATGGTCGCTTTCTAGGTCTTAGCGCAAGAGGATACTGCATTTTCCCGGCACTGAATACCCGACAGCCCCTTGATACCGGCCCTTTTTGCTGTGATAGACTCGTCAGCGGAAGAGTATCATCCCCGGTGGGGTGCCCGGACTTCAAACCCGGTGAAGTCTGTTAATACAGGCTTGGTGGGTTCGACTCCTGCCTCTTCCGCCAATTCGCTTTGCGCAATTTTCAATTGCGGTACTCCTGCGCCCTCCATCAAGCCTGCTTACCCCCTCCACATTATTTACGCGAATTTGGGAAAAGGCGAAATATTCCTTTCATATTAGTTGCTTACCATGCTGCGATCACCCTGTTGAGTTGAACCATGGAAGAAGCTCAGCGATTTGCGGCACTCGGCAACGGTTTGCGCCTGGCTGTGTTCAGGCTGGTGATTGCTGCCGGTGATCAGGGTATCCCCGCAGGCCAGATAGCCTCTCGGCTCGATGTTCCCGCCTCCACCCTGTCATCCCACCTGAAGATCCTGCGCAGGTTGGCCTGCTCACTTTCCAGCGCGAACAGCAGAAACTGATTTACAGGGTAAATCAGGAGGCCGTACGTGAGTTGGTCGATTTCCTGGTCACGGACTGCTGCCAGGGCCAACCCGATCTGTGTGGGGTCTCAATCGGGGGTCGATAGAATCCTGAGCCGGGTCAGGTCCAGATTCTAGGCTACGGCAGGCATTCTCAGTTTTGCCGAGTAGTCTTTTTCTTCAATGGGTCTGTGCAAGAGGGCGGCAATCACGCCAAGCGTGATCCCGGCTAGCCACATACCATCATAGTTGCCGAATTGCTCGTAGATCCAGCCACCCAGCCAGACGCCGGTGAAGCTTCCCAGTTGATGGCTGAGGAAAACGATGCCGTATAGGAATGACATATAGCGCGTTCCGAAAAAGAGTGCGACCAGACCCGATGTCGGGGGCACGGTCGCCAGCCAGAGGACCCCCATGGCGGCACTGAATGCCAGAATGCTCACGAGGCTGACTGGCATGAGCAGGAACAGGCTGATGGCAACGGCCCTGCTCAGGTAAATCCAGGTGAGCAGCTTGCGCATGGAGCGCTTGCCACTTAGCACGCCGGAATAGTAGGCACCGAAGACATTACACAACCCGATGAGGCTGATGCTCCAGGCGCCCACCTGTGAGGAAAATCCCAGGTTGATGAGATAGCCTGGCATGTGCACGGTAATAAAGGCCAGGTGGAAGCCGCAGACGAAGAAGCCGAAGATAAGCAATTGGTAGGAACGTACTTGCAGCGCCAGGCTGGCGATGCGCAGCAAGCTCAACGGCGGTCCATCGTCCCCGGTAGTTGCGACGCTGCCATATCGGGCCAGGGGCAGGGCAAAGACCGCCATCATGAAGCCGGACAGTCCCAGCACGATCAGGGCCATCTGCCAACCAACAAGCGAGACAACACCCTGGATGACCGGAACCACAAGGAATTGACCAAAACTGCCCGCGGCCGTGCCTATGCCCATGGCCCAGCCGCGTTTCTCCTCGGGAACCGCACGGGCGATCGAGGGCAGGACGATGCCGAAGGAGGTGCCGGCAATACCCGCGCCTACCAGCAGCCCGGCGGTGCTGACGATCTGGAATTCCGTGGATGACACAGACATTGCCATCATGCCCAGGGCATAGCAAGAGGCGCCACCAACGAGTACCCTGATGTTGCCATAGCGATCCGCCAGGCCACCGGCGATGATGGCACATACACCCCAGGCCAGGTTCTGTATGGCCAGGGCTAGGGCCAGTACATCTCTTCCCCAGCTATTGGCCTCGGTCATGGGGACAACAAACAGACCGAATCCCGCTCGATAGCCGAATGACAGCATGAGCAACAGGCAGGCGCTCAGCAGGATGGGCAGATAGGTCTTGCTTGGACTGGCTGAATCGGACACGGGAAGTTACGGGTTGCGCTGGCATCAGCGCAGATTGGCTGGTTAGTGCGAGGACCTAGCTTAGCCGAAGATGGCGCGGAAGAGATAGAAGAATATTACCGAGAGGAAGGCACCGACAGGCAAGGTAACGATCCATGACACGAAGATCTTGCCGACCACTCCCAGGTTCAGGGCACCGATTCCCCGGGCCATGCCTACACCCAGCACGGCGCCCACGAGGGTGTGTGTGGTGGATACCGGTATTCCGGTACCCGAGGCAATCACCACGGTTGTGGCGGCGGCGATTTCTGCGGCGAAACCCCGACTCGGCGTAAGCTCGGTAATATTGCGGCCAATGGTGGCGATCACCTTGTAGCCAAGAGTAGCCAAGCCAGCGACGATGCCGCCACCACCCAGTAGCAGAATCCAGACGGGTAGGTCGGATTGAGCCTCAAACACGCCACCGCTGGCGATGACCCCGTTGATGGCGGCCAGTGGGCCGATGGCATTGGCCACGTCATTCGAGCCGTGGGCAAAGGCCATGGCACAGGCGGTGAAAATCATTAACACGCCGAACAGCCTTTCCAGGCTGTTATAGCCCCGCTCATCCGCGGCGCCGGGGTCTTCCTCGATGTTGTGGATTAGGAAGTAGCCGGCAGCCATGGTCACGAGCCCCACCCCCACTGCATAGACTGCGCTCTGCCCAAACGTTACCTCCAGACCCACGTGGCTCAGGCCTTTAACCAGCGTCACCATGGAGATGACGAAGCCAACCAGGAAGATATAGCCGGGAATGTATTTCTTGGCATTGGCGAACGGGTCATCCGTGTCCAGCACCAGATACTGCACGCTCAGGAATATCCCGAACGCGATAGTGCCGGAAAAAAGCGGGGAGATGACCCAACTGGCAACGATGGAACCTACCTGACCCCACACGACGGATTCCACGGAGATGCCGACAACGGCAAAGCCGATGATAGCCCCGATGATCGAGTGGGTAGTGGAAACGGGCCAGCCCTTCCAGGAGGCGATGAGCAACCAGGTGCCTGCCGCCAGCAGGGAAGACAGCATACCATAGACCAGTAGCTCCGGGTTCTGCTCGAAACCGGCTGTGTCGACATCGATGATACCGCTGCGGATAGTGGAGGTTACTTCACCACCGGCAAGATAGGCACCGGCGAACTCAAACACCATGGCGATGATGATCGCCTGCTTGATAGTGACAGCGCGCGCGCCGACGGAGGTTCCCATGGCGTTGGCCACATCGTTGGCGCCAACACCGTAGGCCATGAAGAAGCCAAAAACACAGGCCAAGGCCAATAGCAAAAAGCCATATTGGGAGATGATGTCTGACATGGAACTCTACTCGATAGAATAACTTTCTGTATCAGCGGCTACTGCCTTGCTGTTCGCGCATGGCTTCGATCGAAGCGTTACAGCAGTGTCTGCAGAGACACGCGATTCAGCATTCTTCCCTTCTGCTGGTTGATAGATTGAGTCTGCTATCGATTGGCAAGTGCTTATCTTCACTGCCGGAATTCCTTGCTCTTATCGCGGCGTATTAAATCATTCCGGCGTATGAACGGCTAGACCCTTGCGCGTGAATTTCGGAAATAGTTCAGGGATTTATAACAGCCATGTAATATTCTCCCTGGGCTCGACTCTGCCCCGGCTGTCGTAGTGTATTCCCTGATTGTGAATACGTTCTGGATAAATGCTTCACTCGCCGGTCAAGCAGTGGAGGGTATTATGCTGTGACTTTTTCTGGACAGCGCATCCTGTTATTGTGTCGCACTTTGCAAACCGGGTGGGGAACTGATTCGATGGTAAAGATAGTATTCAGGGAACATGATGGGACCGAGCATGTAGTAGATGCCAAGGAAGGGGCATCGGTTATGCTGGCCGCGGTTACGAATGGCGTACCTGGCATTGACGCGGACTGCGGAGGCGCCTGCTCCTGCGCCACCTGCCACGTCTACGTGAAGGAAGAATGGCTGGCCAGGCTCGACGAAATAACACCGATGGAGGAAGCCATGCTGAGCCTGAGTTCGGACCGCAAGGACAACTCGCGCCTGTCGTGCCAGATCGAAGTGAATGAGAGCCTCGACGGGCTGGAAGTCCAGACCCCCGAATTCCAATACTAGGAGGCTGCAGATGAGTGATGCCGATACTCCGCAGTCCGGGACTCGCCTTAAATCAGCTTCTGACCCGTCGAAGTGGAGCATGGTGGGGAAAGATCCCTACCAGATGCCCCTGGAGAAGATAGATCTCTCCCATCCCGGCATCTGGCAGGCCAATGAATACCTGCCTTTCCTCGAACGCCTGCGTCACGAGGATCCGGTGCACTACTGTGCCGAATCCGCCGTTGGTCCCTACTGGTCTGTCCTGAAATACAAGGACATCATGCAGGTGGATACGTCTCCCCAGCTTTACTCTTCAGAGCCGACCATCGGTATCGTCGACCAGTTCAGTGAATTTACCCTGCCCATGTTCATCGCCATGGATCCGCCGAAGCACGATGTGCAACGCAGGGTGGTACAACCGGTTGTCGCGCCGGCCAACCTGAAGATTCTGGAGAAGCTGATTCGCGAGCGAGTGTGCCGAATCCTGGACGGTCTCCCGGTGGGAGAGGAGTTCGACTGGGTAGACTCAGTATCCATCGAACTTACCACGCAGATGCTGGCGACTCTGTTCGATTTCCCCTTTGAGGATCGCCACAAGCTTACCTACTGGTCCGATGTGGCCACTGCGATACCGGGGGCTGGGGTGGTGGAATCCTACGAGGAGCGCTGGCAGGCGATGCAGGAGTGTCTGCAGACTTTCACCCGGCTGTGGAACGAGCGAGTAAACCAGGCGCCGGGCAATGATCTGCTTTCCATGCTGGCCCAGGGGGAAGAAACCCGGAATATGCCCCCTATGGAATTCCTTGGGAATGTGCTGCTGCTGATTGTCGGCGGCAATGACACTACGAGAAACTCGATCAGCGGGGGTGTGTTGGCCTTGAACGAAAATCCGCAGGAGTATGCCAAGCTGCGCAACGACCGGTCGGTCATTCCTAACATGGTCTCGGAAATTATACGCTGGCAGACCCCTTTGGCTTACATGCGACGTACCGCACTTGTCGACACCGAGTTGGGTGGCAAGCAGATCAAGGCGGGGGACAAGGTGGTCATGTGGTATATCTCAGGCAATCGTGACGAGGAAGTGATAGAGCACGCCAACGAGTTCATCATCGACAGGGAGAAGGCTCGGCAGCACTTGTCATTCGGTTTCGGTATTCATCGTTGCATGGGCAATCGTCTTGCGGAGATGCAATTGCGAATTCTGTGGGAAGAGATCATGGAGCGCTTTCACCTGGTTGAGGTGGTGGGCGAACCGCAGCGGGTCTATTCCAGCTTTGTGAAAGGCTTCACTCGCTTGCCAGTCAAACTTCACCCCCATTGAGGTGCAGGACGATGGCAATAGATCTAGTCTGGTTCATCTGTCACGAGATAGAACAGGCAATCCTTGCGGGCAATCTCTGGATTGCCTGTCACCATGAACAGTTTGAGTCTGCGGCTAGGGTAGAGCACACCACCCTGTAGCCTGAAATAGTCGCTGATGTTCTCGTCGCCCAATGGGTTGTTGATCTTGAAATTGTTCTCCAACGTACCCGACACGAATCCGAGCCTGACGTCCGCTTCCACATAGCCAAAGTTGTGGTTCTCGATGTCGGGCAGCAGGGTTACCCCGTCCTGCAGCAGGCAATGATCACCGTAGGCGATGTCACTGCCTTCCTTGAGTTCCAGTCGCATGGGATTGTGAAAGAACTCCAGTGACATGTCAGTGTGTTTCAGGGACAGTACGCTTTCGAGTTCCATGTACCGCTTCAGTCCATCGGCTGCCAGCAGATGGGATTCCTCATCCTGGGCGCCGCCGCACTCAATGGTGACGATCGGGCGCTCCTGCGTGCTGAGTTCCATCAGGGCGCCCAGCTTGATGTCCGTGACGATCATGCGATGGGTGAACAGTGAGACCAGGGCATCGTGCTGCTGGTCCATGTAGGTGGTCACCCCGAAAGAGGGGCTGGAGCCAGACGTGTTGTGCACATCAATAACGCACTCGGGTTTGGCGGCATCGATGATGCCTGCTATCTCCCTGGCCAGTAGTCCTTGATCTGATTCCTCGAAGGGTTCCCTGAAGCAGCGGTTGAGGTCCTTGTGATGGGGAAGCATGCGGTAGATGAAGCCCGGTGCCTGTTTAGCCGCATCCACCGAAGGAATCAATACGTGGATATCTGTCTGTGGGCTAACGCCGGTTTTAAGAAGATGAAAGACCCCATGGAGGCCCGACGGTTCGTTGCCGTGCAGAAGGGTGGTGACAACTCGGCTGCGGGTACTGTCCTTTCCCTGCAGGAATAGATGCATGGGGCCGGGCAACAGCTTCAGAAAATCATAAGCCGTCTCACCGATTTGGCCTGGCTCGGGATTCTGCCAAAAATAGAACTGGCCCTGCGCCGCTTGTGTCCAGGTCGGCATGCGGCTATCGCCACTGGGAAACGGGGATATTGGCGGCACTATTGCGCTGGTACTGCTTGAGCATCTCAACTAGTGCATCCCGTTTATGGAGGTCTTTGCGTAGCTCGGCGAGTTTGTTGAGCTGCCACTCGGCGCCGGTTTGTCGCGTTTTTAATCGCTCGTTCACCACATCCAGCAGGGGGCGATAATCGGCTTCGACAAATCCCATGCTGTGCAGTTGTTCAGGAATATCCGGCAGCAGTTTTTCCAGAATACTGGCAACTGAGTAATATTCGGGCTGTGATTGCTCCAGTGATGGCCAGAACAACTCGGCGTCCAGGCCCTTCTGTGCAGCGCGGTAAAAATTGGCAACACAGTAAGTAAACGGAATGGCGGGCAGCAAGTCGCGTATTCGGCTCTGCATTAGCTTTGCCAGGCCAATTGCCAGCGCCGCATTCGCCAGCATATCAACAATGCTTGGGCCGGCCGGAAATGCGCGAAGCTCGATGCGCAGATGACCGCCCCCGGCTGGATCATAGACTGGCCGGTTCCACAGCCAGATCGAGCCCTGATGCAGACGGAGTTCGTGCAGTTGGGGTGTGCCACCTGCGGCGACGACGGCTTCAGAGTCTTCTTCTGAGCAATCGGGCAGTATGGGCCGGTACAGCAGGGCTGCCTCGGCGAAGAGTTCGAACGCGCCACGGGTAACCCAGTTATTGCCGAAGTTCACCCGTGCCGGAATCGGATTCAGCGAGTCTCGCGGGCGGCAGTCGATTGACTGTTTGAACAGGGGGATGCGGGTCTCCCGCCATAGCCTGTGCCCGAACAGTGTGGGTGAATTGGATGCCATGGCAACCACTAGCGGGGTTACCAATTGCACGGCGTTATAAAAATCACCAAATTCCTGCGGTGGAACCCTGAGATGTACCTGAAATGAGGTGTTGGCACCTTCCAGGGTCACATCGTCCATGGCTAGTTGAATGGTGTCTTCGCCCTCGATGGCGATAGTGAAGGGGCCGCCTCTGATTTCTGTGAGCTCATTGGTGAGTGCCTTAAACCTGTCCAGTGGCGTCATGGCATGATAGCCGGTGTCTGATTGTTGCAGGGTGGGAAGAATGCCGATGGGAACGACACTGCCCTGCCATTGTGCCGCGCACTTGTTGATGCGTTCGATGGCGGCGAGGGCTTCGGTCTGGGTGTGACTGAAACAGCTGTCCTTGATAAGGGACGGACTGAAATTGTATTCAAGATTGTAGCGATTGAGTTCCAGGGTTAGCTGGGGGTCATTGAGTTTCTCCAGAATCTCCAGGTTTTTATGCAGTGGCCGTCCCTCATTGTCGATGATGTAGAGCTCGAGTTCGGCTCCGAAGGAAAGATCTCCCTCACCGAAGCCAGGTCTGGATAACAGTGTTTTTAATGCGCGCAGATTGCACTGGAGGCGGTCGCGGAACTTGCTGAAGTCTTCCGGAGAGAAATTCGTGTGATCTATTTCCAAGCCCATGGGTTTGCCCGCGCCCCAAGATTTGCAGCAAGATTAGCAGCTATAGGAAACGCGGGCAAAGTTCAGATTCTAGAGATCAGTAGCTAGAGATCAGCAGCCGTTGGCGAGAGTTCTCCGTAGATGTTCATGGTGGGGAGATCGGGTTTGAAATCGATATGACAGGATTCGCAGATTTCAACAATCTCGTCCCCGGCACGGGAAATCAGTTCGACATCCCTGCTGCGTGCCGCGTTGACAGCCCTGCCTGCACTCGCGGCGAGCGCCATTGAGTATTCATGCCACGCCTCACGACCGGTCCACATGGTGTCGACAGGGCCAGTGCCCGGAATGGTGATGAGCGAACCTCCCAGTTGCAGTTGCCGAGCCAGGTGTTCCAGCTCGCGCCAGTCTTCGTCAGTCTGTGGATTCTTCCACGCCGCGACCCAGATGGGGTCCGCCGAATGATTGATAAGAGAAGCCATCACCTCGTTGATACTGATGGGCAAGCGAAACTCTTCCGCTTGTTCGCTCTCGGGAGCGCAGCTTGATACGCCGAGGGCGACGGTAACTACGGCGAGTGGCTTGAGAAATTGTTCCAGTCTGAAATTGACCACTGTACAGCACCTCCACGGTTGAATTGCTACCAGTCTGCGCCTCCGCGTATGCAGACTCAACCAAAGAAGTGATTTCTCTTGATGCAGGTCAATCGTCAAGGCAGAGAATGCTTACTTGAAGATATTGTCCTTGCTGGTACGCAGGAAGCGAGCATTGTCGTGGCGGCGGGTGAAACCAATCCTGTCGAAATACTCGAGAATTTCAATGCAGAGATTGCGGCCGATGCCGGAGGCGTCGCGAAACTGAATAACAGTGAACCCTGCATCGTCGTCACCTTCGCTCACCAGTGATTCCGTGAAGCCGGCGAGTTCCATGATCGTCTCCGGCAGGAAGTAGCGATTATCGGCCACCTTGATGAGATTGCCGGAGAGGGTGGTTTGCTTGAGGATTCTTTCCAGTGGGCGCAGGGGAATGCCGGTCATCTCCACCAGTTCCCGGGTGCGCGGAGGAACCCTGCCCGACTCTTTCAGAATCGGTCTGATCGTTTCCAGAAATTCTTTCTCCTCCTGACTCATCGCCGCCTGGTGGTTTGGTAGATGCAGCAGGGTGCCGGAACGCTTGATGCAGCCGTCTGCGACCAGGTTTTCCAGCAGGCTGTTAAAGAGCACGTGTGAGCCTGCAAACGCCAGCTGCTTCGTCAATTCTGGTTCGCTGAGGCCCCTGAGTTGCGGCTGTCGTTGATGACAGGAGTCGAGCTGTTTGATGATTGCCTGTTTGTACTCCTGGAAATAACCGTTGCCTAGCAGGATCCGGGTCTTGCGTTGAGGAATCGGCAGAATCACGCAATCGCTGCCGTGCAACCTCGAGTCCAGGGATTCGGGGAGCAGGTTGTAGTTGTTGGCGAGGGCACCGGGATCGATGCCAAACGGCGCATTGGCGATGAGTAGCGGAAGTGCATCGTCGATCGGCGCCTTCATGGCGTCGATGGCGGCAATCCTCTGTGGCGAGCTGCGACCCCGGCGCGGTACATTGATGTCGAGAACCTGGCCACCACCGAGGGTGTGACGACCGGCAGGATCGCGTATCACGAATCGATCCCCGTTCACACAGCACAGCCTGTCATCACTGCGAATCTGATAGATATTCCTGTTCGGGTCCAGGGCGCGGATATTGACGATGTGGTGCGACGCACCGAGGTACAGGTGGTACTGGGCACTCGCCTTTAGTGCGGCGCCGGGGTTCGTTAGCAACAGTTCCACATCTACCCTCTGCTGGGTGGTCCAGTACCGGGGGTCCAGTAACCAATCACCTCGCCTGAGCTGGTCTTCCGCTATCGTGATATTCAGGGCAGCGCGCTGCCCCGCCTCGGCGCGTGCTACTTCTGTGTGATCCAGGCGCATTCCCCGAATGCGCGCTTCGTCTCCTGTCGGCGAAACAACGAGTCTGTCATCAATGGCGATGCTGCCCGATTTCACCGTGCCAGTGACGACGGTTCCGATACCCTTTACCGAGAAGCTGCGGTCCACCAGAAATCGGCATTTCTGCTGTTGCAAATCCACGGTTCGCCGTGCAGGTTTACTGAGCAGGTTCTTGAGGTGGTTGCGTAATTCATCGATGCCGGCACCAGAAAGATTGTCTACCGGGAAGAACCTGGCTGCCAGCTTGCGCTCCGTTAACAGCGACTGCAGACTCGACTGCACTTCCTGCACCCGTTCTGTGCTCACCCGGTCGAGTTTCGTGAGAGCAACCGTGATCTGGTGAATGCCCAACAAGTCGAGAATTGCCAGGTGCTCGACAGTCTGCGGCATGATGCCGTCATCCGCTGCCACCACCAGAAGCGCCTGCTCGACTCCGCCAACGCCGGCCAGCATATTCTGGATAAAGTCGATATGACCGGGCACATCTACTAATCCAAGGCAGAGCGGCTCGCTGGTGTGGGGATCGGAGTAATGCAGGTAGGCGTAGCCGAGATTGATGGTCAATCCCCGGGTTTTCTCTTCCTGCAGGGTATCGGTATCGACACCGGTGAGCTGCCTGACCAGGGAAGTCTTGCCGTGGTCCACATGCCCTGCGGTGGCGATAATGAGTTGTCGGGAACTGTTGCTTGGGAGATCAGACATGGTGCTTCAGGACGGTGCTGAAGGCAGTGAGTCTAACACAGCCCTGCACGCTAACCGGAGGGTTGCCGATTGAACTTGACGATGTGGTAGATCATCACGGCGACGATACCCAGCGCCACCAGGAATCCCAGGTTGAAGACACCAGCGCTGAGGTTAACGATGCCGTATCCGATGCTGCCGGTCATCAGGGCGTAGTAGAAGAAAGGGAGCAGGGTCTTGCGAATCACCGCACCTTCCTTGCCCACCAGTCCCGCCACCGCGGATGCTGCCACCACATTGTGCACACAGATGATGTTGCCGGAGGCGCCGCCCACGGCCTGCAGGGCGACGATCCAGGTCGGGTCGGCCAGGATTCGCTCACCCACGCCAAACTGGAACAGGGAGAACATCATATTGCTTACGGTGTTGCTGCCCGCCACGAATGCACCGAGACCACCGATGAAGGTAGAGAAGAAAGGCCAGGCCGAACCGGCCAGGTCGGCCACACCTTCCGCCAGGGCGATAGGCATCTGCTCGTAGCCAGCCGCGCCACCACTGGTGTTGATAAACACCTGCACCATGGGCACGGTGAAGATCAGGGCCATTGACGCAGGCAGCAGGGTTTTCAGGGAAGAGGAGAAGGCGGCCTTGTACTGATTGCCGCTGATGCCGTGCACGAAGATCGTGATCAGCGAGACGATGATGAATATGGTGCCGGGTGACCAAAGCGGCTGGAAGGACGCGGAGATATCGCTGCCAAAGATCTGCGGCCAGCTCCAGGTAATCAGGGGATTGCTCGCGCGCAGTATGGCCTCCAGGTTCAGGTAGGGGAGTCGAGTCAGCACCAGCAGGCCAGCAACGAACAAATAGGGAGACCAGGCCCTAACCAGCGACATGGTGGCAGGTGAAGAATCGTTGGCATCTGCCTGCAAGGCGCCAGTCCATTCGGCTTCCCAGTTTTCCCTGGCATCAAAATCCCATAACTCTGAATCTTTGGGCATGAGGAAACCCTTGCGTGCCGCGGTGACCACGATGGCCAGTCCGATCAGGCCGCCGAACATGGAGGGAAATTCGGGTCCCAGCAGTGCGGCTACCAGGAAATAGGGAATGGTCATGGAGAAGGCGGCGAACAGTGCGAATTTCCAGACCCTGAATCCATCGGCGAAGGACCGGCTCGCGCCGAAGAAGCGGGTCATGATGGCGGTTACCAGCAGTGGTATGAAGGTGCCTGCCAGGGCATGTATGAAGGCCACCTTGGTGGCGATGAACTGCAGGAACAGATCCCATTCGGCAAAGCCCCGCTCCAGGGCATAGGCAGCCATTTCCGGATCTGCCGAGAGTCCGGTATTTACACCAACCAGAATGGGGGTACCCATGGCACCGAATGACACCGGAGTGCTCTGGATGATCATGCCTGCAACCACCGCCGCCATGGCGGGGAAGCCCAGGCCGACCATGAGGGGAACCGCTACGGCCGCCGGTGTCCCGAAGCCGGCAGAACCTTCGATGAAGGAGCCGAAGAGCCAGGCAATGATGATTACCTGGATACGGCGATCGGGGGTGATGTCTGAAAAACCCTGACGGATAGTGCGGATGGCGCCGCTCTGCTGCAGGGTATTGAGAAGCAGGATGGCACCAAAAATAATATAGATCAGTGTACCGGCCACGATCAGGCCATTGACGCTGGCTGCGAGAATCTTGGCCACGGGTACTTGCCAGACTGCAAGGGCCAAAGCGGCGGCTACGATGTAGGCGATTGGCATAGCGCGACTGGCTGGCCAGCGCAATAATACCAGGAACACCGCTACGGAAATGATCGGCAACAGGGAGAGGAGGGCGAGGATACCGATGCTCATAATTCTTGTTCTTTGTTGTTATTTTTGGTTTTCAATTTATCGCTATTCATTGAGCGTCATAACGACAAGTTGCGCGGTCTTCACACGGTGAATTCCGCAGCTGCGGATCAGCTTAGCAGATAAGTGCAGGCAAGATAAGCACATTTCCGTGTAACCGCGCGCATGGATTTGGCAAGGCAAATCTGGCCCATAAGTGAGATAATGGCGGGGATCAGCCAATCTGGCGGAATTCCCTGAACTAGCCGAGGCAAGAGTATGGATATATCAACTATCGTGTTACTGGTTGTCATCGCGATTCTCGTGTTCTATCTCGTTGGTATCTATAACCAACTGGTGAGTCTCAAGAATCGTTACCAGAACGCATTTGCCCAGATCGAAGTGCAACTGAAGAGGCGCTATGACCTTATTCCCAACCTGGTGGAGACGGCGAAAGGGTATCTTGACCACGAACGCGAAACCCTGGAGGCAGTAATCTCTGCGCGAAATGCGGCGGCGGCGGGGCTCAAGGCAGCGGCTGCTGATCCGGGTAACGCGGCTGCTATCGCCGAACTTGCCGGTCAGGAGGGTGCACTTGCCGGGGCACTGGGCCGCCTCAATGTAGTGATGGAGGCCTACCCGGATTTAAAAGCCAACCAGAATATGATGCAGCTCAGTGAGGAATTGACCTCCACCGAGAACAAGGTTGCCTTTGCTCGCCAGGCATTCAATGACCAGGTGATGGCCTACAACACCTACCGACAGAGTTTTCCACCGGTGGCCGTCGCCGGCGTGTTTGGTCACGGCCAGGATGCCAGCCTGCTGGAATTTGCGGACAGCGAGCAGATCCAGGAAGCGCCAAAGGTGTCTTTCTAGATCAGACCAGCGGGAAATGGAATTCCCTCCTGTTCCCATGCCATCCACAGCGGACTGCAGAGAAGGCAGTACCGGAACACTGTGGCAGAATTACCTGATTCGCATTGCAGGGTGATCTACCGACCGTGGACTTTTTCAAATCTCAAGACCAGGCCAAACGCAACACGTCGCGGTTGTTCATGCTGTTTGGCCTCGCGGTAATTTCGCTCATCCTGATCACCAACTTCCTGATCATGGTCATCTTTGGTGTTGTTGGAACCGAGATGACCAGCATGGCGGCCGTCAACGCGCCACGCATGAACTGGGAAATGTTTCTCTACGTCGGACTCGGAGTCTCGGCGGTTATCCTCTTCGGCAGCCTGTACAAGATTGCCACCCTGTCCGGAGGCGGGGCGCGGGTTGCAGAGATGATGGACAGCAAATTGCTGATCTCGGGAACCGGCGACATCAGGGAGCAACGGCTGCTCAATGTGGTTGAGGAGATGGCCATCGCCTCGGGGACGCCGGTACCGCCTGTCTATGTGATGGAAGAAGCGGGCATTAATGCATTCGCGGCAGGCTACTCGCCCTCCGATGCGGTCATCGGGGTGACCCGGGGAGCGATCAATACCCTTGGCAGGGAACAGCTGCAGGGCATCATTGCCCACGAATTTTCCCACATCCTGCATGGCGACATGCGCATCAATATTCGCCTGATCGGCGTGCTGCATGGCATTCTCATTCTCGGCATTATCGGCTATCACCTTATGCGCAGTGGCTCCTACAGTCGTCGCTCGAAGGATTCGGGCGGCATCGTGATACTGGGCCTGGGCCTGCTGATCGTTGGCTACACCGGCACCTTCTTCGGCAACCTGATCAAGGCGGCGGTGAGCAGGCAGCGGGAATACCTCGCCGATGCCTCGGCGGTGCAATACACCCGCAATCCCAATGGCATCGCCGGTGCCTTGATGCAGATCGCCACCCACCATGAGCGATCCTTCCTGAATCATCCTGGCGGTAACGAAATCAGTCACGCACTGTTCGAGGAGGCACAGGCCCATTCCCTGCTGGGCGGTCTGTACGCCACTCATCCACCGCTGGAGGATCGCATCGCCGCCATCCTGCCAAACTGGGATGGCACATACGACGTGGCGGCTGTGATTCCGGAAGGCGAACAGCTCGCCGATGCAGCGGGCTTCGAGAGTCGCAGCGACAGGGACCGCCAGCGTGCCGCAGCGACCCTCACCGCCGGTGCGATCCTGGGGGAGCAACTGGTGCGGGCGGCGGGGAATCCGGGGCTGGATCACCTCGGTGTCGCGGAGAAGATCATCGCCAGGATTCCTCCGGCATGGATCGCGGCGGCAAGAGACCCGTCGGGGGCCCGGGCGGTGGTCTACCTGCTGGTGTTGCAGGAGTCCGATCCCGTGCGCAGGCGCCAATTGAATCTTCTTGAGCACTCGGCAGACAGCGGTGTATTTGCCGAGGTCAGCAGGCTATTGGATTCCGGTCAGTCTGTCAGTGCCGAACAGCGACTGCCCCTGGTGGAAATCTGTCTGGCCAGTCTGCGCCAGTTGAGTGCGGCGCAATACCGGCTGTTCAGGCAAAACTTCGATGAGATGATCAGGATCGACAACAAGATCAACTTGCTGGAATGGTCCCTGCACAAGCTGGTGCTGCATCACCTGGATGCCGTGTTTTCCAAACGCCAACCAGCCCGACTCGGCCGCACGGATCTCGCGCGTTGCCGTCAGTCTGTCTCGGTGTTGTTGAGTGTGATTGCCCAATCTACAACCCGGGATGCAGAGCAGGCGCAGCAGTGGTTCCAGGCAGGCGCCGCCAGCCTGGATACAGCCCTGGATTTCATTCCCGTGGCCGGGCTGAATGTTGAAAGGCTGGGGGCGGCGATCGATGAGTTGGCCGAGGTCAGGCCCCTGCAGAAACCAGCCCTGTTGAAGGCCTGTGCCGCCGCCATCCGGGCGGATGGCGAGGTTCAGCCCATCGAAGTGGAGTTACTGCGCGCGGTGTCGGCCAGCATCGACTGCCCGATGCCGCCCTTGCTGGCTTCCTGACAGGGGCGGCGCAGCCGCCTGTGTTTAGTCGCGCAGGGCCGCCTGGGCCGCAGCGAGACGGGCCACGGGAACCCGTGGCGGCGAACAGCTCACGTAGTTCAGTCCCAGCTTGTGGCAGAAGCCGATCGAGGCCGGGTCGCCGGCGTGTTCACCACAGATGCCCAGTTTAAGGTCCGGTCGGCTCTGCCTGCCGTTGGCGACCGCGAACTCCATGAGCTTGCCGACACCGGTCTGGTCCAGGCTGGCGAAGGGATTCTGGTTGTAGATCTCCTTGCGCTGGTACTCTTCGTAGAACAGCCCCATGTCATCACGGCTCAGGCCCAGGGTGGTCTGGGTCAGGTCGTTGGTGCCGAAGCTGAAGAAATCGGCTTCCTTGGCAATCTCGTCCGCGGTGATGGCGGCGCGAGGCACCTCCACCATGGTGCCGACGATGTACTTGATCTTCACCTTCTTGGCCTTCATGACCTCGTTGGCCACCCGGTGCACGGTGCGGAGCTGGTCCGCCAGTTCCTCCCGGAAGCCCACCAGCGGAATCATGATCTCCGGATTCACCTTCACCTTGCGCTTGCCCTTGAGCACCAGGGCGGCGGCCTCGAAGATGGCCCGGGTCTGCATCTCGGTGATCTCCGGATAGAGGATGCCGAGACGGCAGCCGCGGCAACCCAGCATGGGGTTCTCCTCATGCAGGGCCTTGATACGCTCGATGACGAAATCGAAGGGCACCCCCAGCTTCTCCGCCAACTGCCGGCGCACCACATCATCGTGGGGCAGGAACTCGTGCAGCGGTGGATCCAGCAGGCGAATGGTCACCGGCCTGCCGCCCATGGCCTTGAACAGGCCGACGAAATCCTTGCGCTGGAACGGCAGCAACTTCTTCAGGGCAGAGCGTCGCTGCACCTCGTCCACGGCCAGGATCATCTGCCGCATATAGTCGATGCGGTCGCCGTCGAAGAACATGTGTTCGGTGCGGCACAGGCCGATACCCTCGGCACCGAAGGCCACGGCCTGCTTGGCCATGGAGGGGGTATCCGCATTGGTGCGGATCTTCAGTGAACGGTGCTTGTCGGCCCAGCGCATAACAGTCTGGAATAGCTCATAGGTGTAGCTGCTCTTCGGCTTCAGGCTGCCTTCAAGCACCCGTTTCACCTCCGAGTCCGCACTCTCGATCATGCCCTTGTAGATGGCGCCGGTGCTGCCGTCGATGGAGATGTAGTCGCCTTCCTTCAGCACCACCTTGCCGGCGGTGAGGGTGCGCTTCTCGTAGTTGATGTTGATATCACCCGCGCCACACACGCAGACCTTGCCCAGTTGCCTGGCCACCAGGGCGGCATGGGAGGAGACGCCGCCGCGGGAGGTGAGGATGCCCTGGGAATGCAGCATGCCCTTGAGGTCGTCCGGGGACGTCTCGGTGCGGCACAGCACCACCTTGTTGCCCTTGCGGGTCTCCGCCTCGGCGGCGGCGGCGGTGAAGGCGATGCGCCCGGTGGCGGCACCCGGACCGGCGGGCAGGCCCTTGGCGATGACCGTGGCAGCCTTCAGGGCCTTGGGATCGAACACCGGCACCAGCAGGGAGTCGATGGACTCCGCCGGAATCTTCAGCAGGGCCGTCTCCTGGCTCATCAGGCGCTCACCCTGCATCTCTACCGCGATGCGTACCGCGGCGAGGCCAGTGCGTTTGCCGTTGCGGGTCTGCAGGATGAACAGGCGCCCATTCTCGATGGTGAACTCGAAATCCTGCATGTCCTTGAAGTGGCCTTCCAGCTTGCTGCGCACCTTCTCCAGGTCCTTGAAGCTCTTGGGCATGGACTTCTTCATGTGGGCGATGGGGTGCGGGGTGCGTACACCGGCCACCACGTCCTCGCCCTGGGCGTTGATCAGGTACTCCCCATAGAACACCTTCTCGCCATTGGCAGGATCCCGGGTGAAGGCCACGCCGGTGGCACTGGTGTCGCCGGCGTTGCCGAATACCATGGCCTGGATATTGACGGCGGTGCCCCATTCGGCAGGGATGCCGTATTGCTGGCGATAGAGAATGGCGCGCTCGTTCTTCCAGGAGCCGAACACGGCACCCACGGCACCCCACAGCTGCTCCATCACATCCTGTGGGAAGGTGGATTTCGTGCGCCGGGAGATCAGGGCCTTGTAGCGCTTCACCAGCTCGCGCAGGTCGTCCACGGTCAATTCGGAGTCATTCTGCACGCCCACGCTGTCTTTAAGGCGCTCCAGCACCTGGTGGAAGGGCTCATCCTCCTCTTCGCTGCGGGCCTGCACCCCCATCACCACATCGCCGTACATCTGGATGAAGCGGCGATAGCAGTCCCAGGCGAAGCGGGGATTGCCGGACACCTCGGCCAGCCCCTCCACGGTCTCATCGTTGAGACCCAGGTTGAGGATGGTATCCATCATGCCGGGCATGGAATCCCGGGCCCCGGAGCGCACCGAGACCAGCAGGGGATTGTTGCGGGCGCCGAAGCGCTTGCCGAGCTGCGACTCGATCTGCTTGATCGCATCCCGCACCTCTTTATTCAGGGATTTCGGGTACTGCCGCTCGTGATCATAGAAATAGGTACAGACTTCAGTGCTGATCGTGAATCCAGGGGGAACGGGCAGGCCGATAGACGCCATTTCCGCCAGATTGGCGCCCTTGCCGCCAAGAAGCTCGCGCATTGTGGCATTGCCGTCGGTCTTACGGCCGAAGGCGTATACGTGTTTTTTCTTGTTTGGTTTGGGAACTCTTTTTAGGGGGTTCTTACTCTTTGTTGCTGACATAAAGACTCTGCTAAATCTTGGATTTCACTTCTATTCTTATGGCGGGATAGGATCGGACAGTTATATTGCAGTGTGTCTCGCTCATGTACTGTCAAGGCCCGAAACATCAAAATCCGGTTCCTTGACATGGGAGATGATGCAGCCCGCTCATCGCGGTGGGTGAGGATAATGCACTTGTACCGCAAAATCTAGGGCAAGAAGCACCCGAAACATTACTAAACCTGCGCCTATCTTCTGATTTAGTAATGTTTCGTTTTGAGGGTTTAGCCTAAGTCTGGATAAGATTGTTTCAAATACTTCACTACTCCACTTTGGCGGGAGAAATTATTCGCTTTGGAATTCCTACGTAATAATTCCAGAAAATACTTGTATGAATTTGTGATCAACTTCCATCGTGTTGTATAGCTGACTTGAATCCGTTCATGAGTGGTTTGGCCTGCCATTACAAACGGCTCACCTGAATAGATGTTAACCGGGTTTGCCATAGTCATGAATCTCGCCATGCTTTTGTTGTTTAAACTTCTCATCAATAGCACGTATTGCTTTTTACATGAGAAGATATCCCATACTACTGACCTTTCCCCTGAATTAGCACCATTCAAAAGGCGAGAATTCATCATGCCACAGCCCTGGCAAATACGCTTGGTGGCTGATATCCCAAAGAGCTGTGTGGCCTGATTTCGTTGTAATCCTTTCTCCATGCATCAATGACTTGCCTGGCTTCTTCCCGTGACCTGAACCAGTACTGATTCAGACAGCTGTCTCTGAACTTACCATTGAAGCTTTCCACAAAGGCATTCTGGGTAGGCTTGCCAGGCTGGATGAACTGCAGCCTGACCTGGTTGTCCCTGCTCCAGAAGAACATGGCCTTGGAGGTGAACTCTGTGCCATTGTCACAGGTGATGCTTCTGGGCCGGCCTCGCTTTGCTATCAACTCTTTCAGGAACCGGGCCACCCTGTAGCCACTGATCGACAAATCTGTCAGTTGGCCAATGCACTCTCTGGTGAAGTCATCCACTACGTTCAGTACCCTGAACCTTCTGCCTCCAGCCAGCTGGTCATGGACAAAGTCCATTGACCATCGTTCATTGGGTTTGGCTGGCAGTACCATCGGCATACGGGGCCTCACCAATTTCTTCCGCTTCTTGGTCCTGACCTGCAAGCTGCAGGCTGTATAGAGCCGATAGGTGCGTTTGCGGTTGATCACCAGCCCTTCCTGCCTCAGCAAGCCATGCAGCATCAGATAGCCATAGCGGGGATACTGGGTTGCCTTCTGCAGCAGGGCATCCTTGAGGATATGGTCCCTGGCAGGTTTGAGGCTCTCATGCCTGAATCCTGTCCTGCTGACCCCAATCACCTTGCAGGCCTTACGTTCGCTCAGCCAACCCAGGTCCACCAGATGGCGTACCATCTGCTGCCGTCCGGCTGGCTTCACCACTTTTTTGAGAGCTCTTCCTTCAGGGCTGCCTTGTCAAGCTCTGCCTCAGCCAATAAACGCTTTAGACGGCTGTTTTCTTCTTCAAGTTCCCTCAGACGCTTGGCCTCAGAGACATCCATCCCGCCAAACTTGGCCTTCCACTTGTAGAAGGTCTGTTCAACGATCCCCAGCTCCCGGCAGATATCCTGGGTTTTGACCCCTGACTCATGCTGCTTGATGGCCCGGATGATCTGTTCTTCTGTGTACCGACTGCGCTTCATATCGAGTTCTCCTCCGATCTAGTTTAAGGGGAAAACTCGCCAAATGGTTGGTTCTAATTACCGGGGAAAGGTCACTTTGCTTTTATAAATCCCATACTCTCGCGAGCATTTGCCATTAATTAGCAATTCCTCTTCTCTCTTCGCGGAGAATAAGTAAAACGCCAACATGAAAGTTAGTGTAATCCACAAGGTTATTGAATTGAATAGTAGGGTATTGCTAGTCCATATAAGCAGATATGACGCATAAAGTGGGTGGCGAACGATATTGAAAGGTCCGTTCGTGATAACTAGATCATTTGAACCTGCTGTTGCGAAATTAAGATATCTTACAGTGATGATGCACCATAAGAATAATGAGATTCCTGCTGTGTTTAAAAATATTGCATATGGAAGAGCGGCAAGGTTTGGTTCAGCTGACGCCAATAGATACCAAATCGCAAGAACCAAATGAATTGTCGCTACAGGATCATATATTCTTGAGGCGAGTAACTTTGCGTTTGAGACCGCTCCAAAGTACTTGTATCTCGCCCAAATTAGTATCGCTAAAGTCGTGGTGAATTGCAGTTGGTGTGCGACGAAAATGAGATTGGAGGTTATCACTGATGTATGGCTTATTCGTGAAACTGGATGGTGCCGATAAATACTTTGGGGGAATATATAAACTAAACTAGTATTTTGTCGATTACATCGGTAAGTCAATTGGCATACGAATCTGTTAGAGAATGAAGAGTATACACGAGAAAGACAATTACGCAGACTATTGTGGAGCTCACATTCAAGAATTTGTGCAGCAACTGCGGGAAGATGCCAATCAAGCATTAATTAGCTGGCCTGCTCGGTCTGCCATAACTCTTATGTTCATAGCATCAGCTATTACTTTTTATTACCAAGACTCAATTGATAATGAAAATGCAGCGCTGTCTCTTCTTACTTATCTTCCTGCAATATTGGTAGTTGTTTTATACCCTGTTGTAAGTTTCGTATTTTCTACTATTCACAGGTACAGTCCAGTTGTAATCGACGCGCTCTGTATTTCTGGAATGCTTGGGTTTTGTCTTGTGATTTGGGTCATTTTTGAGGGTGTGAGCTCGCAGGAATTGCTTGATGACAATCTTCGTTATTTGCAGGGTCAGGTAGCATTTGTGCTTGCGCTGGGTACTGCGTTTTCTTTTCATTCTTCGTACCTGGTCACATTGCTTAGAAATTCTGCTTTTACTTTGTTGGTTTCGATTGCTTTGTTCTCTGTCTCTCGGGAATTTTTCTTTCTCAATGGGGTCTCCATTCTAGAAGGCGCGTTCCTCGGGCTGATTATAAACTGGGTATTTCTTGATGGAATGAGAGCGCGCTTCTATCTAAAGTCTACAGACGCAGACACCCGCCAGCACCTCTACAACCAGCTATCCAAGCTGGTCTATCCACACCAACTCGAACGTATCAAGCTGGGCGATGAGCTCGAGAATACGATGCCCTTGAAGTAAGGGAAGGCGATTATTAACGTGTTCGATGTGCAGCGCTCTTCCGATATTCGTCACGAGCGTACCGCCGAGTTCTTCATGAACCTGTTCCAGGCCTTTCTGCAGATATGTATGAAAGGCTATGAACACAACCCTCTGCGCTCCCAGGCTTTTCGGCTTAAGGAGACGGGGGACGGTTTTATCAGTTCCGTCGGTTATCCGTTTCTGCCGGTGGATTCTCGTTCACTGGCAGATTCGGCTGTGGCCACGGCTCTGTCGATGTTCGATGCGTTCAACAAGGAAGTGGAACGGTTTAATTATTCGCGACCGATCAAGGGGGCGATGGGGCTGGCTTACAATTCGGTGCAGGGCACGTTCCAGAGTGGTGGTATTCGCTCCTATGACCTGTTCGGGGAAGCCTTGATCCAGGCGTCGAAGTACGAGGAATTGAGAAAGCAGCCGCAGTTGTGGAAGATCTTCTGCAACCATGCCGCGGAGCGTGGCTTTACTGACTTCAATATATTGATAGTGCAGGAAGTGGTCTACAACTCCCTCTCTCCCGCCTACCGGGAGTTATTCATGGAGATCGATCTGACTGACAAGGCCTTGATCGGTGATTTCCAGATGATGTACGACAACGATGCCCGCTATATCTATTTTCACCTGTTGGCTTAGTCGCCCTGATCACTCATTCTCAGCCCTGAGTCGCACAATCGGCGCACCATCCTCCGAGACGCGGGTCTCAACGACGATGGGCCGACAGCACACCTCACAGTCCTCGATATACTCCTGCTGTTCGACAGAGCAATCCACCAGCAGCAAAATCGGTTCGCCGCAGTAGGGGCAGTAGCTGTCTACCTGTTCTTCGGTCAGCATGTCAGGTCACTTCCGTGACGAGTGGCTTGCCGGCGAAGAAGGCCGCCAGGTTGTCCAGCACCAGCCTGCCCATGGCGCGCCGGGTCTCCACGGTGGCGCTGCCGATGTGGGGGAGCAGTACCACGTTGTCCAGTTGCTGCAAGCAGTCGGGTACCTGGGGCTCATTCCTGTACACGTCCAGGCCGGCGGCCTTGATGGTGCCGTCCCGCAGGGCGCTGCACAGGGCGTCCTCATCCACACTGTTGCCCCGGCCCACATTGATGAAGATGCCTTCACTGCCCAGCTGTTGGAAGACCTCGGCATCGACCAGATTGTTGGTGGCCTGCCCGCCGGGGAGCATGCACAGCAGGATGTCCGAGGCGGCGGCCAGGGCCTCAATGGAGTCGTGGTAGGGGTAGGGCAGTTCGGGCTTTGGCTGGCGGTTGTGGTAGGCCACCTGCAGCCTGAAGGGTTTTGCCCGCTCGGCGATGGCTTCGCCGATACGGCCCAGGCCGATGATGCCCAGTGTCTTGCCGTCCAGGCTGCTGCCGAAGGGGAAGGGGCCATCCGCCCACTGTCCGTTGCGAACAAACCTGTCGGCGTTGACCAGGTTGCGGCTGGTGGCGAGCACCAGCGCCATGGCCAGGTCGGCCACGGCGTCGTTCAGCACATCCGGGGTGTTGCTCACCTTGCAGCCGAGCTTGCCGGTGGCGCCGAAATCGATGCCATCCACGCCCACCCCGAAGGCGGCGATGAGTTGCAGCGACTGCATGCCATAGATCAGGGGGTTGCAATCCCAGGATGCGGTGGCCACGGCCCGGCAGCTCCCGTCCAGGGACGCGATCAGCTGCTGCTGTTCCGCGGCCGGGAGTTCCCACAGGTGGTGGGTTACGTAGTGTGCGTCCAGCAGGGCAACGGTCTCCGGGTGAAACGCGTTGACGATTAACACGATGTCCTTTTCATTTGTCATGGGCTAGCCTGTGAGGGTGAAAGTGGCGGCTTTTCCTGGCCGGGCTTTCCAGTGTATTACTATCGCGGCGAGCGGTTCAATGCCATGGCCGCGCCGGACAGGCGCCTTGGAATCCGCCAATGAGCGTGTACAATCCTTCAGCACCGCTCTCCTGCCAACCCAAGCCCGGGAATGAACCTTGACAGACAAGCCTGCTTTATTTCGAGCCTTGCCTTCTGTAGACAGCTTACTGGCCGATCCTGCACTCGCGCAGCTGTGCCAGGATGCCGGCAGGAGCGTGGTGCTGGCTGCCGTGCGGGTGCAGCAGGACCGGATCAGGCAGGCTATCCAGCGCGATGACAGGGCCACCGCCGAGCTGATTCAGGGCGGTGAGATTCATGGCGCGATCGTGACGGAGGTGCTGCAGTCGGTCGCGGTCAGGCGCAGCAGTACCCTGCGGCCTGTCTTCAATCTTAGCGGCACGGTCATCCACACCAACCTGGGTCGGGCCCGGTTGCCGCGAGAGGCGGTGAGTGCGATGGAACTGGTCGCCCTCGAGGCCAACAACCTCGAATTCGAGTTAGACAAGGGTGCCCGGGGAGACCGGGACAGTCACCTGGAGGCCATCGTCTGTGAGCTGACCGGTGCGCAGGCCGCGACAGTGGTCAATAACAATGCGGCAGCCGTACTGCTGGTGTTAAGCACCTTCGCCAAGGGCAAGGAAGTGCTGATCTCCCGGGGCGAGCTGGTGGAGATTGGCGGCAGCTTTCGTATTCCCGATGTCATGGAGAGTGCCGGTTGCACCTTGCGGGAAGTGGGCACCACCAACCGCACGCACCTGAAAGACTTCAGCGCTGCGATCAACAGTGCCACCGCTCTCATCATGCAGGTGCATACCAGCAACTATGAGATTCGCGGTTTTACCCAGTCGGTGCCAGCGGAAGAACTGGCCGCGCTGGCCAGCGAGCAGGGTATTCCCTTCGTCTCCGACCTGGGCAGCGGAACCCTCGTCGACCTGCGGAAATTCGGCTTGCCTTACGAGACGACAGTGCAGGATGAACTGCAGGCCGGGGCCCAGCTGGTCACGTTCAGTGGCGACAAGCTGCTGGGCGGGCCGCAGGCAGGCCTGATCGTGGGTGATGCGACCTTGATCGAGGCAGTGAAGCGCAATCCCCTGAAGCGAGCCCTGCGCATCGACAAGGTCACCATGGCGGCCCTGGCGCAGGTGCTGACCCTGTATCGTGACCCGGCCAGCCTGAAGGACCGCTTGCCAACACTCGCCGACCTGAGCCGTCGGGCAGAAGATGTCGAGACGGCGTGCCAGCGCCTGCTGCCGGTACTGGGCAGTCGCCTGCAAGGCGCCGCGACTCTCGAGGTGTTACCCTGCAAGAGCCAGATCGGCAGTGGTGCGCTGCCCACAGACCTGCTGGATAGTTTCGCCATCGCGATCAGGCCCGTTGCCGAACAGGGCCAGCGGGATGCCAGCTTGCAGGCGCTGGCGCTGGCGCTGCGCAAGCTGCCGAAACCGGTGATCGGGCGAGTGCATGATGGTGCACTGTACCTGGACTTGCGCTGCCTGCGCGATGAAGCCGGATTCGCCGCCCAGCTGGATGAGTTAGTGCTCTGAGTGCGGCTCGCCGTTGCGCTTGCTGGCCATGGCCAGCCTGAACAGGGAAAACGAGAGCAATGAAGCGACCAGCATGAGTATCAGCAGGGGATAGACCGTCCCGTTGAATATCAGCGCGACGCCCTGTGCGGCAATCGCCGACAGAAACATCTGCAGAAACCCGGTTAATCCCGAGGCGCTGCCCGCCATTTTCGGAAATTCATTGATTGCCGCTGCCTGTGCATTGGGCAGTGTGATGCCGTTGCCGAACACGGCCACGGCGATGGGGACGAACAGGGCCAGTGGATGGTGCAGCCCGACGAGTTGCAGCAGGATTGCCGCCGCGATCCCGCTAAGTGCGATCGCACCCCCGGTATTGATCAGTTCATCGATGTCCCGGCTGGAGCCAGCGTGGCGCGCCACGTAGTTGCCCGCCATGAAGCCCAGTGGAATCATCACGAAGTAGTAGCCGTATTCTGTCGGTGGCCTGCCGAGTACCGAGACCATGATCTCCGGTGCCGCCGAAATGAAGCTGAAGAAGACGACGGACACGAAGGCGACGCAGAAGGCATAGCCACGAAAGGCGCTGGAAGAAAGCAGTAGTCCGAAGGTCTTCAGCATCGAGACAACACCTTCGAAGGGCATGGACTCTTCCAGGGTTTCTGGCAGGCTCATCTGCAGCAGGACAAACATGATGCCACTGCCGACGGCGATAACGACGAATACCGATTGCCAGCCGAATCGTGCCATCAGTTCGCCGCCCAGGGCCGGGGACAGCATGGGAACAACCACCATGACCATCACCAGGGTAGCGATGACGCGCGCCGCTTCGCTGGCGCCGTACACATCGCGGACGATGGCACGGGCCAGAACCAGGCCCACGGCGCCGCCGAATGCCTGCACAATCCTGCCCAGTATCAGCAGGGTGATGGAGTCGGCGAGCAGGCAGAACAGCGAACCGATGAAGGTGATGGAAAGGCCCAGCAGCATGATCGGTTTGCGGCCATATTTATCGGAGAGGGGCCCGTAACACAAGGTGCCGAGGGCGATGGCGAGCATGGACAGGCTCAGGGTCAGCTGCGCGACGTCGTTGCTCACGGCGAAGTCATCCTTGATGGTGGGCAGTGCGGGCAGCAGAATCTGCATGGCCGCGGGCCCAAGGGCCGAGGAAGCCGCCAACAGCACGATGAGTTTTTTGGACAACGTCTCGAGACGCGACACAGTTCTTTATCCGGCCAGGGTAGTGGTTAACTACGGGTTAATGGTGGCTAGTGCTGTCCCCGACTCTTGCAACCCGGGCGAGCTTGGCTGCTAGCGATTCAGGAATGTATCGCGGTTGCGTTGCAGATTCGGGTTGTTCTGGGAACTCAGGATTACACTAGAGCCTAGCAGGATAGAACGTTGCGCTTTACTGATGTCGAAACCCAGCCCGAAGGTGTTGGTATGAAAACCATCAACCAGGGCGCGGGCATTCTCACTGCTGTTCAGGTTCTCCGCTGTGGACGCAGTGTAGCATGAAAGCGCTTCTCCTGCCCGGGTGCGCAGGCAGATGGATTGATCCGGAGTGGACGCGGTGGTGAGTAACAGCCCGTTGGGGGAACGCACAAAACGCGGTGAATTCTCCAGGTACTCCAGTGCACTGCTGGCGAACTGGCTACTATCGCTGCGCATCTCAACAGGAATCTGCATTCCCAGCCTGCGCACAATACTCGGGTCGTGCTGGTAGGCCTGTTGGTAGTAGAGCAAGGCCTGCTCGTGATTGTCGCGCTGCCAGTAGATGTCGGCCAGGCGAGCTTCGATCCTCGCACGCAGCATGACTTCCTGCTCCGGCAATTCGGCCAGTGCGGTGAGTCCCGCTTGCAGCGCCAGGTCGTCGTCCCCGTCCAGGGCGGCGATCTCTGTGCGATAGGCGTGGTAATAACCCTGGTTGAGCTGGAATGCACCGTTGACATTGGCCTGCTCGAGAATGTCGGCAATAACCCCGGTGCCGATCAGTCCCACCAACTCCGGTTCTATCCATTCGGGGATATGGACCTCAAGCGGGGCATAGGGGCGCAGGCGATTCTGCAGGACCTCGAAATCGGCGAACAGGGCGGCTGCCCGCCGCTCGGCCCGCCAGGCCTGCAGGGCCAGGGACAAGGTGTGCAGCCGGTTCTGCATCGATTCCTGCAGGCCCATGGTGGCGCGCAGCTCCAGCTGAATCTGCAACTCGGTGCGGTTGGCGATCATGTTGACCAAGGCGGCCAGGGCATCCTTCTGGGCGTCGTCGGCACTGTAGGAGCCATTGCGGTCGGGCTGATTGAGCGCGGTGAGGGAGAGTTTGCTCGCGTCCTCGGCGTAACCCGCCACCAGCAGGAAGGCGGCGCTCACCAGATGGTGTTCGGCGCGATTCATGACATTGACCAGGGGCTCCTGCTGTTCATGCCAGATCATCATGCGGTCGAGCGCGGTTCGCGCCTCGTCGAAACGCCCCTGGTTGAGGGTCAGGTATAACTTGTAGATCCAGGGGTCGGCCACGCTATCGGGATTCAGCACCCGGCTGGCGCGATCGATGTAGGACTCGGCCTTGTCTATCTCCAGCAGGCTCAGAGCGACCTCGGACGCATTGGTGAGATAAACCGTGTCGGTATCATTGCTGCGGTTGGCGATGTCCTCATCTTCGTCTATCGCCCGGTCGCAGACGCTGGTGGATTCGATGGGAGCGAGACTCGCCAGCTCCACTGCACACAGGGTATTCCAGGCCCGGGCGCGTTCCTGCTCATCGTCGCTATTCTGCAGGACACGGTTGGCGCTCTCCCGAGCCAGATCATATTCCTTGAGCTTGATCAGGGGCCAGCCGCGGAAGGATTCCACATCCTGGCCATAGACCTCTTCCAGCTTGTCGAGGTAGGCCAGGGACTGGTACTGGTCGCCCATTAACTGGTGGATGTAGCTAAGCTGGGAGATGGTCAGATAGTGCCACTGCAGGTTGCCGGCATCGAACGCCTCGGTCATGGTGGCGTAGGGCATCAGTTCTTCGGCGCGGTTCAGGTGAAAGAGCGCCCTGGGCATATTACCTTCGATCGATAGCAGTACCTCCGATAGAGCGAACTGGGCGGCCGGGTTGTTCGGCTCCTGACGTACCCACTGCTCACTGAGTTCCCTTGCCTTCACATTTTTCCGCAGATTCAGCGCATCACACACCGCCAGCGCTCGCGCTTCCTGCACATCACTGAAGCCAAAACACAGGGGCAGGCTCTGACGGGGTATGACAATGTCGTCCAGGCTTTGGTCAGAGTCAGACTGGCCGTGGACAGAAAGGGAGACTGCGCACAGCAGGGCAACAGTGACAGCCAGTAGTCGCTGCTTGGTGAATCCCGACTGTGGACTGAGGTATTTCATGCAGGTGGCCAACGGGTTACTCGAGAGTACTTCTGGCAAGCCTCTCCATGGCGTCGCGCATATTGTCTGCCAGTACCCGGTCCATGTCCGTGACGCCGGGGGCGAGTTCGATACGATGCCCAAGCACCCTCGGCAGCAGCAATTCGATGTCTTCGGCGCTCACAAAATCCCGCCCACGCAGTGCCGCGGCGACCTGCAGCGCGGGCAGCATGAGCACCAAGCTGCGGGTGGAGTTGCCTTGCAGCACGCGGTCGTCTTCGCGCAGGCTGCGGGAGATATCCACCAGCGTTTCCTTGATAAGCGGACTGATGGTCACCTCCCGGTCGATGATGGACCTGGCTTGAAGGATTTCGTCGCGGGAGACAGTGGCCAACTCGCGCGTGCGATCGCGGCGGTCCTTGTAGGTATCCAATACGTCCAGTTCCGACTGGCGATCGATGTGTTCCATGCTGATCTTGAACAGGAATCGGTCAAGCTGTGGGGTGGGCAGGGGATAGGTGCCCACCAGATCCAGAGGATTCTGTGTGGCGATCACAAAGAACAGTTCATCCAGAGGGTAGGTGACGTTGTCCACGGTGACCTGCTTCTCTCCCATCGCTTCGAGCATGGCCGCCTGCACTTTCGGTGAGGTTCGATTGATCTCGTCTGCCAGCACCACGTGGGCGAACAGGGGGCCGTGGCGAAAGTGGAAGGCATTGCTGGCGCTGTCGAACACCGGGACGCCGGTAACATCGGAAGGCAGCAGGTCGGGTGTGAACTGGATGCGACGAAACGGCAATATGGCAGAATCGCCGGAGCCTATAGCGGGGCCAGAGCCGTCAGCGGGACCAGAGACGATGGCCTCACCCAGCGCCTTGGCGAGTGTAGTCTTGCCGGAGCCCGGGAAATCCTCCAGCAGCACATGACCATCGGCCATGAGGGCGATGATGGCGAGTTCGATGACATCGTCCCGACCCAGTACCTGCTGACTCACCACGGCCTTGAGGCTGTTGAGCAGGTCTATTGCCCGGGCAAGCTCTGGCTTGTCGGGGCGGGAAGCAGCTGCGGATTCGGCACTATTATCGGTGGCTGCTTCAGCCAGGGATTCGGATGTCATTGGGTACTCCAGATAGTTGGATCAAGTTTGATAGCCGGCTTTGCCTACCTGGAGGTAATCCAGGAGTAGGGATTGAGGGCGGCCAGAAGTCGAAGCCAGGGAACCGTGGTCCGGTTGACTTCCAGATTCACGGCTTTGCGGAGCTCCGCCCACTGCTGGGGGGTCAGGGAGTGGGCCTGCTCCTTGCCGAGGCTGGTAGCGAGGTGTGCCCGGGTGGCTATCTGCAGGCTGGGCACAGTGTGTTCGACCCGGTGGGCGAAACTCTCCCGGGCCTCACCGTAGCGCCTGCTGATGCCCACGGCAGCCAGGCTGTCCAGCATTCTGCGATAGCTCAAGCGGTACTGTTGCGAGTCTGTTGCGAGTTCGGGAATGACTATGCGATACCACTTGATCAGGTAGCCAACAACAATGGCAAGCACGATCAGGGCATACAGGGTATTCAGCACATCCTGCAGGCTAATCACACCGGACTGTTGTGAGTCGAGAAAATCCTCGAAGGAAGCGTCGTCGCGCAGCATGTCACCCAAAAGCTGCTGCAGTTCATTTTGAGGATCGGTTGTCATGTCGACGAGTGTCTGTTGCGGCGCGGGATCCACGATAACCCAACCGATGTCGCGCAGGTAGATTTCCGGCCAGGCGTGACCATGTACTGCCTGAATCAACAGCGCCGACCCGCCGGCCCGATTACTCGCAGGCACGGAGTAGCCAATACCGACCCGTGCAGGAATGCCGATGCTGCGGTACATATAAGTTGCCGCGAAAGCAAAGTGCATGCAGTAGCCTGTCAGGTCGCCAAACAGGAAGGAAGCGGCAGGATCGGTCTCATAGGCATGTTCATTCTTGAGACTGTAGATGCCGTTCTCGTCCAGATAGGTCTTGATCGCCCAGGCCTTGGCGTAGGGGTCGTCGGCATATTGTGGTCGCAGGTTGCTTATCAATGAATGCGCCAATTCGCCATAACGAGGGTCATCTGGAAGCTCAAGGTATTCCTGCAATACCTCGTCCGACCAGTCGCGCCTGCCGAGTTGCCGCCCCAGCAGATACTCGAAATCATATTCGGGCGCCAGGGAGTAGGTATCGTAGGCACGCTTGAAGCGCAGGTTATTGGGATTGGCAGTGCTCGTATAAGACACCGGACTGACCAGGCCGAAAGGATTGCGATGTGCTACCAGCATGCCAATGGTGGTGCGAACCGCTTTGCGTTGATCCTCGGCCCCCGGCAATACTTCGGCCTGGATCTCGGTGTTGGTAAATTGCTCGATGAGATCCCGGTCCATGTCTTCCCGTGTCGTGTAGTCCAGCATGACGCCATTGAACTGGGAATAGGCTGATTCGCGAAAATAATAGGAGCCATTCAGTGGTTCATAGTCATCCCGAAACACCACTACGGCAACCGGGGCTTCCTTGTCCTCAGCAGTGTTCTCTCCATCCCGGAAAGGATTTTCACTCTGCCTGCTGTTGCCGGCCTGTTCCTGGCCCGTCAGGCCAAGATCGTCGGTGAGAGCCGGGGTGGGCAGGCCAAACAGGCGCACATAGGCAACGAGTGACAGGCAGAGCAGGCCCAGTATGGCGAAATGGTAGGGGAGTCGCTTCTGGTTGCTTTCCATCATCAGCAGGGCAGACAGAGCCAGTACGGCAGCGCAGCCGAATGCCATCAGGATGGTGGCCGGGTCGATGCCCCGAATCAGCGCGAAATCGCCAATGAAGAAGGGGCGGTGGATCATGCCGTTACGGTGCGCGGCGAGCGTGATGATAAACGCCGAAGCGACGAACAGGATTTCCAGCACGGCACCATAGCTGGTTCTATGGGCCAGGGTTCTCAGGCTGGTCACGATAGCGGTGCAGACCAGCATCCATTGCGTCGCTTCGGACAGGTTGAACGCGGTGATCGGGGATAGCAGCGCCGCCAGCACCGCACTGCCCGCAATCGCACTCGCCAGCAGGTAAGCCATGATCGCCAGGAACAGGCAGAATCCGATGATGCTGGTGCTGCGGAGATAACGAAGGGGAGCCTTGTGGATTTGCAGGTCGACCAGGTAACAGGCGAACAGACAGCCCGCGACTGCCGCCACGGACCCTGCGAAGACGGTGAGGCTCAGGCTTAGCACCCAGAATGCAGAGGCGATAATGAACGCCCTGAGACTGGTGGGCAGGAACTGCCTGGTCATGTGTTCAACCCGTATGGTCATAGTGGTTCCGGTCTCTTCTTACCCTATCAATTATCTCTGCCTATCTCTTTCGCTCTCGGCTCGCCATGGCACTGCCTGTGGGGTCTGGCAGTCCTGTAATCAGACCTTGCGCAGATGCTGGTCAAAGCTCAGGCCGGTCTTGCGGTCCACAATCAGGGTTGATTCTACTAGCTGGCCAAAGTCGGTCAATAAATCCAGTACCAGGGACCGGCTGGTGGCACCCTGGCTTGCAGCAGCCGCCGGAGTTTCGCTACGTAACAGGAGCCTTTGCCAGAAACTCCGGGTCTCTGCTTCCTCCAGTCCGTCGGTGGCCAGCACCAGGGTGATCTGGCCCCGGTATCGGCTAATTGTGGTCTTCAGCTCTGCCAGCCAGTGCGCCCGCTCGGCAGCGGCGAAGACGATACAGTGGGCCATGGAGTGTCCGGCGGCCCGCTCGAGAAATCGGTCCAGTCCATAGCTGTAGGGCGCATCCAGTGCCCGGGATCTGGCAACGGCCCGCAGTGCTGTTGCCAGGTCTTCGCAGGGAGTGTCGGTACCATCGGCACCGAAGGACCAGTCTTCACCGAAGGCAGCAGACTGCAGGGCCACCCGGGCTACCGCAGCGGCGGCCTCATCATTGGGGCTGCTGAGCAGATAGGCCACGGTACGCTTGCTGTGAAACACGCTCTTCTCGGGGAGACGCACATTCAGCTGCCGGGTCCGGGCGTAGACCTTCCACATGATGTTCTTGACTGAATCACCGGGGGCGTAGGGCCGTATCTCCATTCGGTCCCCCTCAGGCTGTCCCGAATAATTGGGAATGCCGTCTTCGGCAGTCAGTGATCGCAGCAGGGGCAGGGACTTTACCGCGCTGATCTTTGGCAAGGCCATGCACTGCCCTTGTTGTTCCAGTCGCCACGAGAAACGACAGAAACCCAACACATCAGAAATCGTGAACTGCCTGACCAGTTTCTCACTCAGGCAGCGCCGCGATGGAATAATCTCCTCAACCAGATAACCGGATGCATCGAAGCGAGTCCTGGTTTCGATATGGTCTGGGTAAACGACTTTCCAGTCGACTCTCACCAGGGGCAGGAAACTCGTACCCCGGAGTTTGAATCCGGTTTGATTGGGGTAGCCGGCTTCAACCTGTATGTCCCTGCCCGCCAACAGCTGGGGATCGGTTTGTAATTCCTGCTCCTTCCTGATTCGCCGCTGCATGACCACGCCGAAAGTCACGGTACAGAACAGGCAGAACAGCAGTATCGCCAGGGCACAGATGCTGAGGGCGAAAACAACCAGGTCCATGCTGCCATAGCCGAACACGGACAGGGCGATGGCCGTGGCCAGCAGGGTAATGGTGCCCTGGCTGGTTAACGGGAACAGGCCTGCCAGAGTGCGCAGGCCGCGCAAGATGGATTGATGCAGCGGATTCGGCATGGGTCCGATACCTGAATCAGATCGGAACTATCTGAAATTATTACGAAAATTAGCGGGTATTGTGGCACGCATGGAGCCACCTAACAATGCGATTCGACTGCCCTGAACCGATTCTGTCGACTATTCAGCGGAACTGGATATTTTCCGGATTACTGGCTCTCTATAGTAATCGTGGTGTGCACAGAGTTGGCTATGTAGCAGTGCTCATGGGCCCTGTGGTGCAGATCATCGAGTAGCTCAGCGGTAGGGGAACTGGCCGGATCAAACTCAATGCGGGGGCGCAGTCTTACCGTCGTCATCGCCATCTTGCCGGCAGCATTGCGTTCGAGGACGCCGACGGCTTCATCCCGGTAGGAATCCACCACAACACCTTGCCTGGCGGCAAACGCCAGGAAAAACAGCATGTGGCAGGAGGACAGTGAAGCGATGAACGCTTCTTCCGGATCCACATTGGCCGCGTCTGACCAGGGGGCGCTCACCACTTGGGGTGAAGGCGAGGCCGGAATGGTGACCCCGCCATCGAATGTCCAGGCGTGGGCGCGCGAATAGTTATTGGAGAGGAAATCTTCTTCCTTGTTCCTTTGCCAATGCACGGTGGCGCAATATTCAGACATGAGGCGTCAGGTGTTGGCCCTGTTGGCAATCAGTTCATCCACCACGGCGGGGTCGGCGAGTGTGGTTGTGTCGCCCAGATTTTCCAATTCATTGGCGGCAATCTTGCGCAGGATTCGACGCATGATTTTACCGGAGCGAGTCTTGGGAAGAGCGGGTGCGAACTGGATGATCTCGGGCTTGGCGAAGGCGCCGATTTCCCTGGCCACAAATTTCACCAGGTCAGTTCGCAATTCTTCAGATTCCTCTGCGGCAGACATCAGGGTGACATAGGCATAGATACCCTGCCCCTTGATGTCATGTGGATAGCCAACCACGGCAGCTTCGGCTACCGCATCGTGGAGTACCAGAGCACTCTCTACTTCCGCCGTGCCCAGCCTGTGGCCAGACACGTTGATCACGTCATCGACCCTGCCAGTGACCCAGTAGTAGTCATCGGCATCCCGGCTGGCACTGTCGCCGGTGAGGTAGTAACCAGGATATGCGGAGAAGTAGGTATCGATGCAGCGCTGGTGATCGCCATACACCGAGCGAATCTGGCTTGGCCAACTCTGGCTGATCACCAGGTTGCCAACAGCTTCACCTTCCAGTTCCTTGCCTTCTGCATCCAGCAGGGCCAGCTTCACGCCGAAGAAGGGTTTGCTGGCAGAACCGGGTTTGAGGTCGGTCACGCCGGGTAGGGGTGTGATCATGATGGAGCCGGTTTCGGTCTGCCACCAGGTGTCGACGATTGGGCAACGGCCATCGCCAACGACATGGTAATACCATTCCCAGGCTTCCGGATTTATGGGTTCTCCTACGGAACCCAGTAGCCTCAATGAAGCTCGCGAGGTCTTCGTGACCGGCTCGTCGCCCCCGGCCATCAGGGCTCTTATGGCTGTAGGGGCAGTGTAAAAAATATTGACCTGGTGTTTGTCGATTACCTGCCAGAAGCGGGACGCATCCGGGTAGGTGGGTACTCCTTCAAACATGAGGGTGATTGCGCCGTTAGCGAGAGGACCATAGACGATATAAGAGTGTCCCGTGACCCAACCCACATCGGCGGTGCACCAGTAGATATCACCCTCGTGATAGTCGAACACGTACTTATGGGTAATTGCCGCCCCTAATAAATAGCCTGCCGTGGTATGCAGGACACCCTTGGGCTTGCCCGTAGAGCCGGACGTGTACAGTATGAACAGGGGGTCTTCCGCGTCCATGAGCTCAACGGCGCACTCTGTCGACGCATTCTCGGTAGCCTTGTGGTAGCAAACGTCCCGATCTTCATTCCAGGGCACCTGGGCGTGGGTGCGGCGAACAACGAAAACGGAATGGACATTGGGGCATGACTCAAGTGCAGCATCGACGTTCGCCTTCAGGGGAATCTTGCGTCCACCACGGACTCCCTCATCGGCGGTGATAATGGTCTGACAGTCAGAGTCGAGGATTCGATCCTTGATTGACTCAGGAGAAAAACCGCCGAACACGACGGAGTGTACGGCCCCGATACGCGCACAGGCCAACATGGCGTAGGCTGCTTCCGGAATCATGGGCATGTAGATACAAACGCGGTCGCCTTTCTTCACGCCGCGCTTTTTCAAGGCATTGGCAAACCTGCAGACCTTTTCGTATAGCTCCCGGTAGGTGATGCGTGCATCCTGATCTGGCTCATCTCCCTCCCAGATTATGGCAACCTGTTCTGCCCGCTTTTCCAGGTGGCGGTCGATGCAGTTGTAGGCCACGTTGAGTTTTGCACCTTCAAACCATGTATTGCTGGCGGTCTTGAAGTCGCCTTTGACCACTGACTTCCAGGGTTCATGCCAATACAGAAACTCACCTGCCTGTTCGGCCCAAAACTCCTCGGGTGCGCTAATGGATTGCGCATACATTTCTTCGTAGCGTTCCTTGTTGAGGTGACTGCGCTGGGATGCCGCGGCGCTGACTGGGTAGACTTTATGTTCTGACATGGCTGTTGCTGATGATCCTGTGAAATGAACTGGAAGTGACCTGCCCCGAATCATGATTCCGGGTATTGTCGCCGCATCATGCCTGCGACGCCGGCAGGGGAATCAGTATGCCTCAAAGGGTAGGGGGGCTCAACATGACACCCCTGCAGGCGACAGCACGAATCAGGCTGTAATGTGTGTGCCGCGCCTCAGTCGCAGATTGTCGATCAGGCGCGTGGTGCCCAGGAATGCCGCGACGAGTATGACGAGGTTCGTATCATGCGCCTGTGCAGGTTCCAGGGTGTCTGCGTTGCATATCGCGTAGTAGTCAGGGCGCAGTCCGGCTTGCTCCAGTATTTCGCGACCCTTCGCTTCCAGCGCCGTGTTGTCCTGGTTTCCCTCTTGCTGTTCCGCAGCAACCAACTGCAGGCTGCGATAGATTGCCGCTGCCTGCTCGCGCTGCAGGCTATCCAGGTATCCATTGCGGGAACTGAGCGCCAGCCCATTGCGCTCGCGGACGATCTCGCCACCAAGAATCTCCACTGGCATGAGCAGGTCCCGAACCATTTTCCTGATCACGAGAAACTGTTGGTAGTCTTTCAGTCCGAATACAGCCAGATCGGGCTGTGCGATATTGAAGAGCCTGGTGACGACCGTGGCTACCCCCTCGAAGTGTCCCGGGCGGCTGCTACCACAAAATCCTTCGCTGATTCCTGGTACCTTGACGATAGTTTGCGCATCCAGTGTGTCACCATAGATCTCCGCGACTGAAGGTGTAAAGACACAATCGCAGCGTCGACTATCGAGCAGTTCGATATCCCTGTCCAGAGTGCGGGGGTAGGAATCGAGGTCTTCGGCGGGGCCAAACTGCAGGGGATTAACAAAAATCGTGGCGACCACGACATCGCTCTTGCTTCGCGCCAGGTCAATGAGACTCAGGTGACCCGCGTGCAGGTTGCCCATGGTGGGAACGAGCGCGACTCGCTTGCCCTGCCGCTTCAGTTTGCCCAGGTGATCGCGCAAGGTGCTAGCTCGAGTGAATGTTTCCATGAAGATTTGTGCCTGGATCAGGAGAAACAGTGTTCCGGGGCAGGAAAGCGTTTCTCTTTAACCGCTTGCACATAGGCGTTGATAGCACCTGGGATATCGCCGGTCTCAGACAGGAAATTTTTCACGAACTTTGGTGTGATGGGTGATACGCCCAGCACATCGTGCAACACCATGATCTGGCCGCTGGTCTCGGGGCCTGCACCGATGCCTATGACAGGAATTTCCAGTGCATCGGTGATAGTTCTGGCCAATTCAGACGGTACGCATTCCAGCAACAGGATATTCGCACCGGCGTCCTGCAGGAGTCGTGCTTCCTCGATGATCAGTTGAGCCTGATCCGTGTCGCGTCCCTGGACATGAAAACCACCAATACGGTTAACGGACTGTGGTGTGAGCCCCATATGTGCACATACGGGTATGCCACGTTCTGCCAGTAAACGGGTTGTATTCTCGATCCAGGCACCGCCTTCAAGTTTTACGACATGGGCACCGGCGCGCATCAGTGCGGCAGCATTTTCCAGGGTCTGTGATTCGGAGGCGTAACTCATGAAAGGTAGATCGGCCATTAGCAGGGAGCCCCGATTGCCACGCTTCACACAGGCCGTGTGATAGATCATGTCTTCCATGGTGACGGGTAGTGTGCTGTCGTGGCCTTGTAACACCATGCCCAGGGAATCACCCACTAGCAGTACTTCCACGCCGGCTTCGCTCAGAATCTTGGCAAAACAGGCATCGTAGGCGGTGAGGCAGGCGAATTTTTCGTCCCTCCCTTTCAGTTGCTGGAGCGTGGTCAGGGTGACATTGCCTGCTTTACTTTGAGCACTCATAGTGTTCTTTCTCGGGCATCGCGTGTATGGAGTGGTGACTGCTAGTGCCAGGGGCAGCTTTGGATTGGTCTCAGAGCAGGGTTGGGCCTGGGTTAAAGTAATGGGTGCCGCTTGGCAAAGCCAGGATATAGTCTACCAGTCGTTTGTAGTCATCGTCATTCTCGACCAGATCGAGATCGGCGCTATTGACGATAAGCAGTCGAGACCGGTCGTAGTAGTGGAAAAATTCGGTGTAGGCGGCATTCAGGTTGTCGAGATAGCTGCGCTCGATGAGTTGTTCCGAGGCGATGCCCCGTTTCTGAATTCTCTGAAGTAATACATCGGTCGGTGCTTGCAAGTAGATGACCAGATCCGGTTTCGGTGAGTCAATTGTCAGGTGCCCAAAGACCTTGAGGTACAACTCGTACTCATCGGCATCAAGATTTAGCTCAGCGAACAGGCGATCCTTGTCGATCAGGAAATCCGCTACTCGTACGGGTTCGAACAGGTCATTCTGCCTCAACTCCTGCATTTGTTGCGTGCGCTGAAACAGGAAGAACAACTGCGTAGAGAGCGCATGCTGGCGAGGGCTCTGGTAGAAGCGGTCGAGGAATGGATTTTCCTCAGCCTTTTCCAGCAGGACTTCATAGTTGAAGGTATCGGCAAGACGCCGGGTGAGGCTGGTCTTGCCCACCCCTATGGGGCCTTCCACGGCAATGAACCGTGGCGGTTTGCCCCTGCCCGGTTCTCCAGTGCTGGACTTGAAGTTGCTGGATTCGCTCACGAATTAACCGCCATCAAGCGCCAGAGTTGGAAGCGCTGCTGCGGCGGCGACGGCGTTTACGTCGCCGGTTGCCTGGCAGTGCCTCGCGCATCTCCGTCAGGGTTTGTGTGTCGCCGTCCTGGAAATCAGTCCACCACTGGGCGCATTCTGCCAGATCTTCTCCGGAGTCTTCCCGCAGCAGCAGAAAGTCATAGGCTGCTCGGAATCTGGGGTGGTTGAGGGTGCCATGGATATTGCGGCGGGTGCGTTTGAGCAGTCTGTCCTGCATCTCCCAGATTTCCTTGCTGGCGAAAGTGACCCGTTTCGGGATGGCAATCAATTCCAGTTGTTCCGCAATGGCCTGATTGGCGGCTTTGCCCGGGTCAAAATCATCCTCGTCCCTGAATTGTTTTTCTATCACCCTCAATACTGGCCAAAGCAGGGCCGCAAACAGGAAGTATGGTGTGACAGATTTTCCTTCCTGCAGGCGCTTGTCGGTATTCTCCAGTGCCAGATCGACGAGATTGGCGGCTGCATCGTCGCAAGTCTCGAGCGCGTCGAGGGTTGGTCCTATCACGTAGTCGCCCAGTGGGCTGTTTTCCAGCAGGCGAAATGTCTCCGTGGCATAGCCTGTTGTGAAGAGCTTGAGGGTTTCATCGAACAAGCGTGCCGGGGAGATCGAAGCCAGCAGATGCGCGAGCTTGTTGATAGGCCTGGCGGTGGATTCCTCGATCGAGAAACCCAGCTTGGCAGAAAACCTGAGTGCCCTCAGCATGCGCACGGGGTCTTCCTTGTAGCGTGTACTGGGGTCACCGATCATGCGTAATTGACGATTGCGCAGATCTTCCACACCACTGCTGAAATCCAGCAAGCGAAATCCGTCGGTGGTGTAATAGAGTGCGTTGATGGTGAAGTCTCTTCGCAGGGCGTCTTCGTCAATGTCTCCGTAGACATTGTCTCGCAGGATCATGCCTTCACTGCTATGGGCGGAATCAAGGTCCCGGATCTGCTTGCGCGGCGTGTCCCGTTCGATCTCGTTCTCCACCGCGTGGTGAGCACGGAATGTGGTTACTTCGATGATCTCCCTGCCGAAGCGAATATGCACAATCTTGAAGCGGCGGCCGATTATCCGGGAATTTCTGAACAGGGTTCGGACTTCTTCGGGTGTCGCATCGGTGGCGATGTCGAAATCCTTGGGCTGATTACCGAGAAGCAGATCCCGCACACCGCCGCCTACCAGAAAGGCATAGTAGTCGGCGCTGTTCAGGCGTCCTAATACCTTCAGGGCATTGGGTGAGATGTCCTTGCGCGAAATATTGTGTTCATCCCTTGGAACGATCGTGGCGTTCTCAAGCCCGGGCAAACTTTCCAGATCAGCCATTGCCTGTGGGTATCCCTTTCCCTGGTGTCGTGAGGTGTTGGAGGGACTGCCGGCCTGAGCGAGTCGAGCCTGGCCTGGCGGTCAGTGTTGCTGGTGTGAGTACTTTCAAAGAAACCTTTCCCGGCGTTCATTCCGGAGATGAGTTAACTGGACACGGGCAATGATACAACGCTTTTGCACTTTACGCCGAAAGGCCTGGTATCGAGGTGTGGAGGAGGAGAGCGGGGGTGGAGATCGTCGTGCCGGGGAGTAATGCTAGGGGGGTGAAAATCACCCCCCTAATGGAAGTAAATATTATTGTTGTTATTGCTGTTAGTTACTTAATTATTGTTTTTATTAAGGGAGCCAATAGCGGCGCCGCATAAGCAAGAGGGGGTGTACTTGAGGCGAAGCAACAAACCGTCACCTACAGGCCACAAACCCGACCTTTTTATTATTGATGCACTATCCTTCGTTTAACACTCAGTAATGCAATTTTTCTTTTTATTGAGGCTTATTATTATTATTTATTGTTATTGGTGCGCTATATATAGAGCATTTACTGTGCCAACTATAAAATATTTATGTAAAACAAGAAGGTACGGTTTTACTAATTAGTTTTTAACTATTGAAACCCCACTTTCTGTTACCGAATTTCCCTTTTTGCTGGGTAGTTGGGTAGCAGTAACAAATATGACAGCACTGCCACAATCGGCTGAAACGCCCGCGCCCCGGGGTATTCCTCAGGATAGCGATGATCTTCCAGGCGCGGCGGAGGGCAAATTTGGCTCGATCGAGCGTGTGTCGCTCAGGATGGATTCAGACCGCCTGCTTTTTCTTGCGGGGAATACCGTAGCGCTGGCGTCTTTCCCACAGGCACTTGCGGCTGATACCCAGTTTCTTGGCGAGTTGGGTTTCATTCATGCTGTCCTGGTGCTCGAGGACAAAACGCTGGAAATAGTCTTCCAGGGAAAGTTCTTCCACGGGCTCGGTAGTGGGTGGGGCAGGCATGGCACCCGCCGCAGTGTCTGCTTCGACGGCTTCCTGGCTGCCATGCAGATCAATGGCCAACAGGTCTTCGCCGATCTCGGGAGTCTCCGCCAGAACCACGGCGCGTTCAATGGCATTTTCCAGTTCCCGCACATTGCCGGGCCAGGAATAGGTCGAGATGACCCGACTGGCCGCGTCGCTGAAATGCATCATCGGGGTTTTCAGCCGCTTGCAGGTGCGCTGCAGGATGGCGTCTGCCAGTTTGAGGATGTCATTGCCTCTCTCCCGCAATGGCGGAATCAGTAAGGTCATGACGTTGATACGATAATAAAGGTCTTCGCGAAAATGGCCGTCCGTTACCAGCTGTTTCAGATCCCGGTGGGTAGCGGCAACGAGCCGTACGTCGACCTTGCGCGATTGTACGGAACCTACCTTGCGAATTTCATTTTCCTGCAGGACTCGCAATAGGCGCGCCTGGGCCTCGAGAGGTAGCTCGCCGATTTCGTCCAGGAACAGGGTGCTGCCATTGGCGGCCTCTACCAGCCCCGTGCGGGTGGCCGTGGCCCCCGTGAAAGCACCTTTCTCGTGCCCAAAGAGTTCTGATTCTATAAGGTTTTCCGGAATCGCCGCGCAGTTCACGGAAATCATTTCATTGTCTTTACGGGTGCTCAGTCGATGGATTCCCCGTGCTACCAATTCTTTACCGGTGCCGGACTCTCCATTGATCAACACCGTGGAATTGGTGAGGGCGACCTTCCGGATTCGCCTGAACAGTTCCATCATCTGCGGGCAGCTGCCTATCATGCCCTCCACGGGAGGCTCGACGTCATCATCCGGTGAGACGCGTTCGACACGTTCCGACCTGGCGTGCTCACGAATGATCTTGCTGATTGTCTCTATGATCTCGTTGTGTTCGAAAGGCTTGGCTATGTAGTCGACCGCGCCCATCTGAATGGAGTCGATGGCTGAGCGGATGCTCGAATAGCTGGTCATGATCACGACCGGGGTAGTGGTGGCCTTGATGAGATCCGTGCCCGGTGCGCCCGGCAGGCGAAGGTCGCTGATGATGACATCGAAGTCATCCATGTCGAATTTTTCGAGAGACTCCTTGACGGTGCCCGCTTCGCTGACGGCGAAATTATGTCTCTCCAGAAGGCGCTTCAGCGCTCCACGGATAACCGCTTCGTCTTCCACAACCAGAATATGATTTTGAGCTGTCATACAAGTACTAAATTCAGATTATCCAGACTAGTCAGTGTGCTTGGCCCGTGTATCAGGCTCATGGCGTTCGATTTCTGCGTCCGAATCATCATGATAGCAGGGGAAACTCAAGAGTACCGTAGTACCCGTCCCCTGAGTCTTATCGACAGGACTGATTATATCAATATCTCCTTCCATATCCTCAACTATGCTGAAGACCAGTGAAAGCCCCAGTCCTGTGCCCTCTCCAGGCTCCTTCGTGGTGAAAAACGGGTCAAATACCCGGTCCTTGATGGATTCAGAGATGCCGATACCCCGGTCCGTGACCCCGATACAGGTCCTGTTGTTCCTGGTGTAGGCGTTTATTTCTATTGTGCCGCCGTCCCGACTGGCATCCCGGGCATTGTTTATCAGGTTGATGAGAACCTGCAGGAGCCGCTGCTCATCGCCCATGATTTTCAGGGATTCGTCGCAGTGACATTGGATATCGATATCCTTCGCTTTCTTGTCCAGGGAAACCAGGGTGATCGCTTGTTCGATGCATTGCCGAACAGCGACCGCCGTATGCTCGATTCTCGGTTGCTGGTTACCGGCGTGGGCGAAGTTGACCAGGGATTGAAGAATTTTGGACGTGCGGTCCGTTTGTTCGATGATCTGTTTCGCCAGGCTGCCCAGTTCGCCGTCCGGGTATTCATCTCGAATGGTCTGGGCAAGACAGGCGATTCCGGTGATTGGGTTGCCGATTTCATGTGCCACGCCAGCGGCCAGACGGCCGATGGAGGCCAGTCTCTCACTGTGGGTTAATCCTGCTTCCAGAATCTCAGTCTCGGTAATGTCTTCTATCAAAATTATCACGCCTTCCCTGCTGCTGGTGCCGGCGCCCGGTTTTTCAATATTTGCTTTATGCAGATTGACTGTCTTGCTGTGTTCGTCCAGCTGGAAGGATTGCTTGTAAGAATGGTTTGTATCCTCAGCTAGAAAGGTCTCCAGCAGCGCTTGCCAGGGCTGTGGAATATCTTCGAGCGGTGAGCCTACTATGTCGCTGGAATCGATTCCGGTGAATTCCGCCAGCGCCCGATTCCACATTACAACTTCTTTCTCGTCGCTGAGTGAGCAGACGCCGAGTGGCAAATCCAGCAATACCTGACGGTGATAACGTCGCAGGTTGTCAAGATCGGCAGCCAGACCGGTCAGGTTGCTGCGGTACGTTTCGATTCGATTCTCGATAACATTCAAATCGGTGGTGCCGTGTTCGGAGACCACGCTGTAGGGCAAATAGCCATCGATAATCTCTCTCGCAATGGAAGGGCCCAACAAGCCGGATAGATTGGCCTCCAGTCTTCCGCGCAGGGAACGCAGGGAAGACGGGCGGCGGTCGCTGATATCAAACTTCAGGTCCTGCAGTGCCTGGGTGACTTCCCGACGGGCAGCTTTTTCACCCAGTGGTTTGCTCAGGCTGCGAATGAATTCTTCCGGGGACTTGGCCACGAGGCCACTTCGCTTGCGGCGCCTAATGGTGTCGAGCGTACAGATGTCGGCAGAACTGCGTTCCTCGTCGGTAGTCGGTGAGAACAGGGAAACGCCAACGAACAGGATTGAATTCACAATCAGTGACAGGGCGGCCATCTCCCGCCAGTTGATTGCCACCAGGGGCAGCGGGTCGGTGTTCGTGAACAGGGGTAAGAGCAAAAACAGGAACCAGATTACAACTCCGGCGGTGAGTCCGGTGAGGAAACCTGTCTTGTTGCCCTGTGGCCAGTACAGTATCGCAACCAGCCCCGGCAGAAACTGCAGGCACGCGGTAAATGCAACGGTGCCGATAGTCTGGATGCTGGTCTGGGTCTCGGGTAAATAGTGGAATAGAAAACCAGCCCAAATAAGTGCTGTTATAAGAATTCGGCGATGCCAAAGCAGCCAGCGATAGATATCGTGTTTTGCTGATGGTTGGTACAGCGGCAGAATCAGGTGATTCAGGCACATGTTGGAGAGGGCCAGAGTGATGACAATTATCAGTCCGCTCGCGGCAGATAGCCCGCCCAAATAGGCCAGGAGGGTCAGAAGAGGTTGATCGTAGGCGATGCCTATAGCAACCGGATAGTATTCTACCTGTGCGTCCGTGCCCGACTGCAGGCCAGCCCAGAGTATGGGCAGTACGGGTAAGCTTATTAGCAGGAAGTAGGCTGGCAGCGCCCAGCTGGCAAAGGAAAGTGATGATTGACCATTGCTCTCATTAAATGTCACATAGAACATGTGTGGCATGGCGACAGAGGCCGTAAAAAACAGCAGAGCCAAGACATGGAATGAACTGAAATAATCGGTGTCCTTGAGGTTCTGTATCAGTTCCGGTTGTGTTGCCAGCCATGTGTCCATCTCGGCGAGGCTCCCGAACGCACCGTATACGGCGAACAGCCCCACTCCCAGGAAGGCGACAAGCTTCATCAGAGATTCGAAGGCGATCGCCATGACCAGTCCGTCATGCCGGGTGCGGCCGGCACGGTGCGAGGTGCCGAAGAGAATCGCGAAGAGCGTAATCAGCAAGCAGAAGCCCACGGCCACAAGGCCCTGGCTGGCCTCGGCAGATAGCATGTTGGCAGTGTCGGCAACCGCCCTGATCTGCAGGGCGACAAGAGGAGTTACACCCACGAGAATCACCAGGGTGGTAGCGGTTCCTGCCCAGGGAGAGCGATATCGAAAAGCCAGCAGGTCGGCCAATGAACTCAATTGGTAGGTGCGGGTTAGCTCGAGCAAGGGTTTCAGCAGTAAGGGCGAAAAAAGAAAAGCCATGGAGATGCCAATGGAATTGGCCAGGAATCCATAACCCTCGCGCAGGGCATTGCCTATCGAAGTGTAATAAGCCCAGACACTGGCGAACACACCAAGAGACAGGACATGGACCACGGGGTGGCGGACTATCCTGGTGGGAATCCACCCCCGGTCCGTGATGTAGGCAATGCCAAACAGCAGCACCAGATAGCTGCTACCGATAATAAACAGCGTGCTGAGCTCAAAGCTCATCTGAATCTCGCTCACGGTGGGTCCAACTGGCCCAGACAACGACCAGAAGCCCAATCAGGAATGGGCGATACCAGGCACCATCGGCTTCGTTTATCCAGTCCACACTAACAAGGAAGAGCAGATAGATGATGACGAGGAGGATAAGAATAGAACGTGGAATGTACAAAGGTGCTTCCTATGGTTCGGAGCATAGCGGCATATTAGCTAACTTGGGCACAGCCTGTATATCCCAGGACTCCTGTGCCCATTCGAGAATCGTTTTCAGCTTGCTGTCCTTGAGGCTGTCAGGTGGTTGCTGCCCCAGGAATTTCAGCGCCAGTATGACTTGCCGGCTGCCGTTGCGGGTGTCCACGGGCTCCGCGAAGTGTTGCTTGCTGAGCTTTTGACCCTCCTCATTGGTCACCACAGGAATGTGGGCATAGCCGGGAGTGGGAAATCCCAGAATGCGCTGGATATAAATCTGGCGTGGTGTCGAATCCAGCAGGTCGTAGCCGCGTACAATGTGATTGATGTTCTGGAATGCATCATCGACCACCACGGCGAGTTGATAGGCGAACAGGCCATCTTTACGGCGCAGGATAAAATCGCCTACCTCTTTATCCAGTCGTTGTGAGTAGTCTCCCTGGATCAGGTCGTGAAACCCGATTCGGCTATCATCGACCTTGAGTCTTATAGCGCTCTTGCTTGTCTTGTCGAGTTTTCTGTTCCGGCAATGACCATCGTAGACTGAGCCCAGGGATTTTATTCGCGGCCGTGTACAGTCGCAGTGAAAGCAGAGTCCGGCGTCTGTCAGCTGTTGCAGGTACTCCGCATAGCTTGCGAGCCGGCTGCTCTGGTAGAGCACCTCGCCATCCCAGAGCAATCCGAGATCCTGCAATTGCTCCAGAATGATCTGGTCGGTACCCGGGGGCTCGCGGGGAGGATCCAGGTCTTCCATGCGCAGCAACCATTTACCGTTGCTGGAGCGCGCGTCCAGATAGCTGGCCAGTGCGGCCAGCAGGGAGCCAAAGTGTAGGGGGCCGGTTGGTGAAGGCGCGAAGCGCCCGATGTAGTCGTTGCTGTCGTTGTTAGCGTTGCTGGATGGAGAAATCGCTTCTGCCATTGCTGAGCTCGAGCTGGGCGGCATATCCGGGAAAGCTGTCTCTTCACTGCAGTCGCAGCAATGCGCTGCTGCGACTGTGCGAAGGACTAACTGCCAGGTCCTGGCGGTGCCGACTGGCGCGAATCGAATTCGCTGGTCTAGCTGCCGAGTTGTTTCTCTTTGATTTCGTCGAGAGTCTTGCAGTCGATGCACTTGTTGGCAGTTGGCCTGGCCTCGAGTCGGCGGATGCCAATCTCAATTCCGCAGGATTCGCAGTAGCCGTAGTCGTCCTGGGCAATTGCCTCGATAGTGCTGTCTATCTTCTTGATAAGCTTGCGCTCGCGATCCCGTGTGCGTAACTCAAGGCTGAATTCTTCTTCCTGGGTGGCACGATCTGCTGGATCCGGATAGTTTGCCGCATCATCTTGCATGTGATGCACAGTGCGGTCTACTTCTTCCATGAGTTGATTGCGCCAGTCGAGCAGAATCTTCTTGAAGTGCTCACGCTGCTTTTCGTTCATGTACTCTTCGCCTTTCTTGGGCTTGTACGGAACGAAGTTTTTGAGTACTGGATTGGATTCAGTGCTTTGTGTAGCGGCCATGTTTCCTATGCCTCTTCACTATCTGGAGTCTCTGCTTAAGTTACTGGATTTGCACCAAGCCAGTCACTGAGACCGCAGTATCAGAACAATTTTTGCGCCAAATTCGGTGTGGTTTCGCACTGGAAAACCCGTGCTAAATTGCACCAGAAATGGCACCCGGAATTTTGAAAGCTGGGTAAGCTACCAGATTCTTCCTGGGGATGCTAGAAAATTCCACCTTGCGAGAAAGGTCAGATAAGCAGCGGATTTGAGCCTGACCCGGAGGCGGGCGCTGTTATGGCTATCCCCTCTGGGCCCTGCCTATAATGCCCCTCTTTCACGACCAATTCGTAAAGGAATAGTGCAGGTTTCACAGACCGCAGGAAAGCAGTATGGATCAGCGGAACTCGTTTCAACGTCCCGTGCTTAGCCGGGTTAACCCATTTCGGGTGATGACGGTAATGCACCGCGCAGCCGAGCTGGAGCAGCAGGGCAGGAAGATCGTCCACATGGAAGTTGGTGAGCCAGACTTCACCACAGCCAGACCCATCGTCGATGCGGCCAAACAGGCCCTGGACGAGGGCTTCACCCAGTACACAGCAGCTCCCGGGATAAGTGAATTGCGAGAGAAGCTGGCGCAGCACTACAAGAAACGTCACCAACTGGACCTGGACCCGCAGCGCATCCTGATTACCCCGGGGGCCAGCGGTGGCCTGACCCTGTTGGCCAATATGCTGGTCGATCAGGGCGACGGGATCCTGTTGAGTGATCCGGCCTATCCCTGTGTCCGGAATTTCATTTACCTGCTCGGAGCCCAGCCGCAGTTGGTTCCCGTTGGGCTGGAACAGAATTTCCAGCCGACGGTTGAGTTGCTCGACAAGCATCGCACCGCTGCAACGAGGGGAGTCTGGCTGGCGTCGCCAGGCAATCCCACCGGCACCATTCTGGAGCGTAGCCAGTTGCAGGAAATCAGCAGTTGGGCGCGACAACACGACTGTCATTTACTGGTCGATGAGATCTATCACGGACTCCACTACGTGGAGGATTTGCCGAGCATTCTGGAGATTGACCAGTCGGCTTTCGTGGTCAACAGTTTTTCGAAGTACTTTGGTATGACAGGGTGGCGCCTCGGCTGGATTGTGGTGCCTGAAGATTACCTGGGCACGGCAAACATCCTGGCCCAGAATCTGTATATCTCGGCATCGTCTATTGCCCAGAGGGCCGCGCTGGCCGCCTTTACTGAAGAAGCTGGTGAGATTTTCGAGACCCGTCGTGAAGCCTTCCGGCAGCGCAGGGATTATCTGGCGACGGCCCTGGGGCAGCTGGGTTTCGTAATTCCTGACTCCATTCAGGGCGCATTTTACATTTATGCCAACATCTCAAAGTTTTCCACGGATGCGGAAGCGTTCTCCCGCGTGGTGCTGGAAGACTACGGGGTCGCTATTACTCCCGGCACGGACTTCGGCGAATACAGGAGTAATGAGTTCGTCCGGCTAGCCTTCACCACCAGCATGGAAGATCTGGAATTGGGTGTTGAACGCTTGGCGAAAGCAGTGTCTGTCCACCTGTGAGTGCGCGTCACTCCCATACGTTTTTGATTAACAGGCCTTGTAGATTGATAGTCAGCCCATGAAATTTCCTGCTCCCCTGCAAGAGGCAATCCTGATCAGGCGCTACAAGCGGTTCCTCGCAGATGTTGAGTTGCCTTCCGGTGAGATTATCACCCTGCATTGCCCCAACACCGGCTCCATGAAGAATTGCCAGCAGCCGGGAAGCAGGGTGTGGTTCACCGATTCCGGCAACGAGAAACGAAAATATCCCTGTACCTGGCAGCTTGTTGAGGTGGATGGGCGGTACCTGGTGGGGATCAATACCGGCTTGTCCAACAGCCTGGTTGAAGAAGCCATTAAAGGTGGGATTGTCAGCGAGCTACAGGGCTATGCATCGGTGTGCCGGGAGGTTCCCTACGGTGAGCAAAGAAGCAGGATAGACCTGCTGCTGGAGGAGGGGGAAAAAGCAGCGCAGCGTTGCTATATCGAAGTGAAGAACGTCAGTCTCGGTCTGGGTCGTGGTCTTGGGGAATTTCCGGACGCCGTAACCACGCGAGGCCAGAAGCATCTGGAGGAACTGATGCACATCAGCAGGCAGGGCGATCGAGCGGTACTGTTCTTCTGCGTTCAGCACGAGGGCATCGATGCGGTGCGCCCTGCAGATGAGATTGACCCCGAGTATGGCAAGTTGCTGCGCAAGGCTGTGGCTACCGGAGTCGAAGTGCTGGCCTATGCAGCAGAGTTTGATCTCGAAGAAGGGACGATCGTCTTGAACAGGCGGGTGTCCCTTGTTCCAGGTAGCCTCTGATACAGCATGTTCCCAGTCGAGGCCGGCGGGCAGTATGACGAAGATCGTTCAGTCTAAAGCACGGGTGGTGGAGCGATTTTCGACTCATCCACCATGATCATGCCATTATCCTCGGTGAAGGGAATTGCCTGCAGGGACTTACCCTTGCACGGCCCCTGCAGGCAGTATCCGTCTTCAATCTGAAACAGGGCGCCATGGGTAGAGCACTGGATCAGTGCGCCATCGGCATCGAGGAATCGATCTTCCTGCCATTCCAGTGGTGTGCCCAGGTGCGGGCAGCGATTCCTGTAGAGGAATATCTGGTCGTCTTTTTTAACGGCAAACAGGAAGGTGTCGGCGGCCTCGATGCCTTTCGAAGTGCCTTCTTCTATATCGTCTCGGTTCAGTACTGCGATCATTGTCTCTGCTATTCAGGCCAGGGCCTGTTCAAAATCGTTCAGTAAGTCCTCGGTATCTTCAATGCCTACCGAGAAGCGTATCATCGAATCGGCGATACCCATGGATGCCCTGCGCTGCGGGCCCATTTCATAATAAATAGTATGGGCCACAGGAATGGCCAGGGTGCGTGTATCCCCAAGATTGCTCGAAGCGATGACCACATCGAGTTTGTTGAGGAAATCGAAGCAGTCCAGTTGTTCATCAAGATCCAGGCTGAATATAGCGCCGAAGTTACCGAACAGGCTGCTTGCCAGTTCATGCTGCGGATGACTGGCAAGGCCAGGGTAATAAACGCTGCGAACCCCTGGCTGCTTTTCGCAGAACTCAGCCAGCGCGAGAGCGTTTTTACAGGCTTTATCCATGCGCAGGGGCAGAGTCTCGGACCCTACCGCCAGGTGGTGTGCGGCCTCAGGCCCCAGGGATGCCCCCATGTCACGCAGGCCTTTCTTCCGGATCTGGGTAATACCCCACAAGGCGCTGTCGCCCTTGCGATAGGTATCCAGGATGTTGTCGTAGGCTTCCCAATTGAAAAGCCCGGTGTCGGTAATGGATCCACCCAGGGCGTTGCCGTGTCCACCTATGTATTTGGTCAATGAGTTAACCACGAGGCTCGCCCCTGCCGATTTAGGTTGGAACAGGTGAGGTGACGTCATGGTGTTGTCTACACAGTAGATCAGACCATATTGCTGGCAGAGTTGGCCAATGTTGGCAAGGTCCGCTACCTGGGTTACCGGATTCGCGATTGTTTCCACGAATACCAGGCGGGTATTTTCTTGTATGGCCGATTCAACTTCGCTGGCCTTCGTGGCATCAACGAATGTGACTTCGATACCGTAGTTCTGCAGTGTGCCGAAAAAACTGTTGGTGTTACCAAACAGAAAGGAACTGGCAATGAAGTGATCGCCCTGTCTGAGCAGGGTGAGCATCGTCGCCGCGATTCCGGCCATGCCAGTGGCGAAGGCAATAGTCGCCAGGCCTTCCTCCATGGCGGTAATGCGATCCTGCAACGCGGTGACGGTCGGGTTCATCTGTCGGCCGTAGTTGTAGCCAGCCCGCTTACCCTGAAACACTGCGGCGAGATCGCGGGCATCACTGTATCCGTAAGCTACAGACGGATGCACAGGTTTGTGCAGAACGCCGTGTTCTGGTTCGCTTCGTCTATCTGAATGCAGATTCGTTGTGATAAAGCCTTTCTTGGCCATTGGGTGCTCGGTTGGAGTTTTGCAAAATAGGCAAGAGGAACTGCGATGAGGCTGGCTTTATACACCAGCGTCGATGCTTTTGGAAGTCGGCTACTGCCTGTCGGCCATGTCCTGGCAGGCGATGCAGAGTCTGGCTTCGGGTTGTGCGCTTAGTCGGCCGAAGCCAATGCCGGCGTCGCAGCGGGCGCAATAACCGTAGTCTCCGGACTCCATGGCTGCCAGGGCGATATTCACCCTGCGTAGCCGGGTTTGCGCTTTTTCCTTGGTGGATAGCGCAACGTTTTGCTGCTGCAGGGCATCCATGCGTGATACCCGACCCACCAGGGTCTGATCCAGCGTCACCGCCGCCGTGGCAGATTTACTGAGTTGCAGCTGCTCCTGCAGTTCCTGCTGCAGTCGCTGCAACAGGGTCCGCAGTTCCTGTAACTGTTCCTGGTTCAGCGCTGCCATTTGACTACAGCATAAGCCTATTGATTGACCGCGATTGGTTCCAGCCCCTGGAACAGGGGACGCTCTTCGATGAGGGTCCTGATTTGCCTCAGGCGTGCGGCGTATTCATAACTGTTGCGATCCTGATAGAGGACAGTGAAATCCGCCTCTGAAATTCCATCCCGATTGCTGCCCACCTCAGGCATGAAGTCTGATTCCGATTCCATGTCGATAATCCGCGCCTGCATGTTGGCAGCCGACACCGCATCCCGGGTTGCATGGGATGCCAGTAGTACGCCCACCGTGTTCGCGGTCATGTCGGAAAAGCTGAAGCCTGAACGATAGCGTGCATCATAGGCTTCCTTGGTGTTGGACAGCATCTGGGCAAAACCGGCCCCGGCGGATGCGGTAATGGCTGCAATCGATACCAGATGCTGCGCCAGGTCCTGTCTGCGTTGTAACCGGACTTCGATGAAGGAAGCAGGTTCCACGCCTGCAGCCAACTCCTGGCCGACCAGTTGGCCGATGTCTTCATTGTTCACATACACTGCCAATGCCTGTAGCGCGGCCCGGTTCTCGGCGACCGGGTTACCACTAATTTTGCTTCGTTCCTGGGCCTCATTGAACATCGCTACCAAAAATGTATTGAGTGAAACGGCACGTAAGTCCGTTGGAATCGTGCTGACGATGTCCTTGGTCACCTGGTAGTAATCCAGTATTCGTTCCCTGTCCTGCAGGGGGACGAATATCTGCTGCGCACGGTAAGCCAGGCGATCCATGAGCTGGGGTTCCCATAACAGGTTCAGTGAAACCCGATCGGGGGCCAGCTTTACGGCGTCCACGTTGTCCAGGAGCGCCTGGAAATCGTCGAAGCCGATATCCGCCGTGTGTAAATTGTTCTGGATACGGCTCACAGCGAAGTCCATGACCGGGTCTGGCAGTTGCAGGTTGCCCAATTGCAGGTCGCGTAGATGGATTCCCAGGTCATCATTGGTGAAACTACCCTGCATATTCAAATAGATGGGGAGTGGCCCAAGGTCGATCTGGATGCTCAGCAAGGCGTGGACTTCATCCTGCTGTAATTGCAGTTGGCCAGACCACTGGGGAAGCAGGCCCATGACCTGGAAGCCGTAGCGCTGAAGGAGATTCAGTTCGCCGCTGCTCAATTGCAATTCGCGACGGCTTGGGGACAGTGTGGATTCCGGTGCAGATTCCAGCAACAACTGCTCAACTTCATTGAGTTCAGCGGCGCTCAGGGCTGCGTTGACCGGAACCAGTCGCTCTGACTGCAGCGCCAGTAGCAGGAAAATGAAGGGAGTACTGATCAGCAGCGCCATTAGCGAGCTGAGTAGCAGTTTGATGATTCTGGGTAAGGGCATTTCGGGCCAGATTTAGGGAAATTGCTCAGGCTTCAGGAATTCCCTTGGCTCAGTGCCGGGGGTGCCGATAACCGTCTCAGTGCGGTCGTAACCGTGTTCAGGCCACAATTTTACTGGCAAATATTCGATTTCGCGCTATAAAGTATGACAGAATCCACGTTTTTGATTATATCAGCATCAAATTTCTCATATAATCAAGGGCTTGGCATTACAATGAAATCTCTGTCCAAGCCAAAGAATGCCGTAAATTGCGAGGAGACACTCATGAGCTTCCGTCATAGCTGGATCCGGTCAGCACTCCTGACCACCCTGCTGATATCTCTTGCCGCCTGTACTTCCCAGGCCGCGCGGGATGCCGAGTTCGCTGAACAGGAAGCAGCCCGGGTTGCTGCTGAACAAGAAGCCGCACGGCTTGTCGCAGAGCAGGAACGGCAGCGGGCAGAGGCATTGCGGCGCCAGCAGGAAGTGCAGGCCGCAGAGCGGGCACGCCTGCAGGCCCAGCGAGAACAGGCTGAGGCCGACGCACGCGCCAGGGCAGAGGCAGAGCGCAGGGAGCGGGAAGCCGCAGAACGGCGCGAGAGGGAACGGCTGGCTGCCATTGCAGCCGCTGAAGCGGAGCGCCAGCAGAAGCTGGACCGCATCTCCCAGTTGGAGGCACAAATAGCGGCCGCCGAGACCCGCACGGTTTCGGATGAAGAGCGTAGCCTGGTTCTGCAGCAAGCGATTCTTGCGGCAGAGGATCTGCTGGAAGCACTGTCTGCAGAACAGGCGAAATACGAGAATACCGATGCTGCGGGCAATACCGTGGAACCCCTGGCGAAAGACATGATAGCCGACCTGCAGGCCAGGAAAGATGGCCTGGTGGAACAGGCCAGGGCCCAATAGCCTCGCCTGCCCGATGTCAGACAAGGTCATCGATTTCGAACAGCGCAGGGAGGCCCATCTCCACCGCCGGCGTGAGGCCAGAGTCGAGGCTTTGAAGAGCGCTTTTCGCAAGGCGCGTGGCGAGTCTGAAGGGCCTGGCAGCAGCAAGAACAAGCGCCGCGGCAAGAAGAAAAAGTAACCGAACCCCCGGTTTCTCCCACCCCGTTCCCGAACCCCCGATTGTTCCGAAGAGCCTGAATTTACGGTAGCTTCAGGCAGCTTCCATCCTTTGTTTGTCCTCCCTGTTGTGGTAAAGTGCGCGCCTTTATTTTTAACCACGTAGACTTTTTGACTACATAAAGCGGGGAGTGACATTTAGATGTCGGGGATCACATTAATAGTATCGACTGTGCTGTCCTTACTGGGCCTGGGAATCGCCTTCTTCTATATGAAGAAAGTAACCAGCGTGCCAGTGGACCTTGGGCTGGAACAGAAGGACAGCGAGCGGCTGAAATTCATCCACGGTGCGATTGCCGATGGAGCCATGGCGTTCCTCAAGCAAGAGTACAAAGTATTGACCATATTCATGGTGGTATTTGCTGCCATCATCGCGATCCTGATCGATGATTCCCATACCCCAGATACCCGGGAAGGCATCTACACGGCGATCGCCTTCCTGTTTGGCGCAGCCATCTCCATCGCCTCCGGCTATATTGGTATGAAGGTGGCAACCCAGGGCAATGCCCGAACCACGGTTGCGGCCAAGAAAGACATCTCCAGTGCCTTCGACATGGCAATTAATTCTGGCGCGGTCATGGGTTTCGCTCTGGTTGGACTCGCTGTGCTCGGCCTTGTGGTCATCTATGTAGTAATGAGCGCTCTGCTGTCAGGTTTGGGTGAGGAGAACAACCACATCCTGATGGAAGTTATCGCTGGCTTCGGTCTGGGTGGTTCGACCATCGCCCTGTTCGCCCGTGTGGGCGGCGGTATCTTCACCAAGGCAGCTGACGTTGGTGCAGACCTGGTGGGCAAGGTTGAGAAGGGTATTCCGGAAGACGACCCCCGCAACCCTGCTGTAATCGCCGACAACGTGGGTGACAACGTGGGTGACGTGGCCGGTATGGGTGCTGACCTGTTCGGCTCCTGTGCGGAATCAACCTGTGCCGCTATGGTTATCAGCGCCGTGGTTTTCGCGGCTGACCCCAATGCCTTGCTCTATCCGATCCTGATCAGCGCGGTGGGTATTCCCGTTGCCCTGATTACCAAGCTGTTGATCGGCGTGAAGTCTGCTGACGATGTTGCGCCAGCCCTGCGTAAGCTGCTGATCATCTCCAGTGTCATCATGGCTATCGTGATGTTCTTCTTCACCATGGCGCTCATTCCCGAGTTCTTCGAGTTGAATGGTGAGCAATACACCAATATGGGTGTTTACTGGTGTTTCCTTTCAGGCCTGATTGCGGGTCTGGCGGTGGGTCTGCTCACAGACTACTACACGTCCGACAAGTACAAGCCGGTGCAGGAAGTAGCTGCCTCTTGTGAAACGGGTGTAGCAACCAACATCATTTTTGGACTGTCTCTTGGTTACAAGAGCACGGTTTATCCCTATCTGTGTATCGCGGCCAGCATCTTCGTTTCCTGGGGTCTTGCGGGAATGTACGGTGTGGCAATTGCCTCCCTCGGCATGCTGGGTACCCTGGTAATCGCCCTGATGATCGACGCCTATGGCCCGGTCGCGGATAACGCCGGTGGTATTGCCGAGATGGTTGGCCTCGAAGCGGAAGTGCGTGAGCGCACCGATATTCTGGACAGTGCGGGCAACACTACTGCGGCTATTGGTAAGGGTTTCGCCATCGGTGCGGCCATTCTTACATCGCTGGCCCTGTTCGCAGCTTTCATCACTGCCGCGGAAAACCTGCGCGGTGAGCCTATTTCCATGAGTCTGCTCGACCCGCTGGTATATACCAGCCTGTTCGTGGGTGCGGTGCTGCCCTTCCTGTTCATGGCCATGACCATGCGCTCTGTGGGTGATGCGGCATTCGAGATGATCGAGGAAGTGCGTCGCCAGTTCAGGGAAATCCCTGGCATCATGGAAGGTAAAGGCACACCTGACTATGCGCAGTGTGTTGCGATTTCTACCCAGGCAGCCCTGAAGGAAATGATTGCGCCGGGTGTACTCATTATGGGTACTCCACTGGTAGCGGGCTTCCTGTTCGGTGTAGAGGCGGTAGCGGGCATCCTGGCCGGTTCGCTGGTGTGTGGTGGCGTAATGGCTATCTCATCTTCCAACAGCGGCGGTGCCTGGGACAACGCCAAGAAATACATTGAGGCCGGCAACTTCGGCGGCAAGGGCTCTGAGGAACACAAGGCGGCAGTCGTGGGTGACACGGTTGGTGACCCTCTGAAAGACACTTCAGGTCCTTCGCTGAATATCCTGATCAAACTGTCAGCGATTCTGAGCCTGGTATTCGCGCCATTCTTTGTTCAATATGGCGGTATCTTGCTGGGATAAGCTTTTCAGCTGAAGAAATAGAAAAGGGGGCATATGCCCCCTTTTTTTGTCCTTGGAAATTTGCTTCAGAAAGTCAGCCTGCTTTCGAAGTGATACAACACCCATTCTTCTTTCTCTGTAAATGAGCTCTCGGTTGGACTGCTGATCCTGGTTTGGATGGTTTCAACGCATTGGTAGATGCGAAATGAATCAGTGTCTTCGATGATCAGGTTTCGGACTGACGGGTTCAGGGTGTAGTTGGATATCTCCGCGAGGCGCCAATTCTCAGCCATGGTGCGCTCGATGCATTCATTATTGCCCAGCAGGTCGGTATGGGGGAGCTGTAACTCGGCATAACCCCCAGCGGGGACAGACAGTCCCAGCTCCAGATAGATGTCGTCATCCGGCCCGGCGCCCTTAAGGAAGGTCACCGAATCCAGCCGAACTTCGGCCGCAGTGGAGTTGTAGGCGAGCAGCCGGATATTGTCGACTGTATTCCCGCCCCAGGAGGAAGAATAGAACGCGAAGCGGATATCACTCTCTTCCTGCAACTCGCTCGCAGCATGCGAAATGCCGGCCGCGAGGGCTGCCATGAACAGGGCTGGGGTAGTTGATCTGAGCATCAATTGATTTTAGCGGGCTTGGCTGATCGCTGTCATTGTCGAGCTGTATTTTATTTTCAAAATGGATAAATGGTAATCTTCAGGCACGGTGATTGCGGGCCTGCTCTCGCACAGGTCCGGGAATAAAGGCAAGGAGTCAGGGCCCCACAAGGCCGCTATCAAAGGAAGCTAAATTGAGCAAACTCGCACATATCAAGCACATACTCTGTGTGGCATCCGGCAAGGGCGGTGTCGGTAAATCAACCACGGCGGTGAATCTGGCTGTCGCACTGCATGCCGAAGGCCACCGTGTGGGATTGCTGGATGCCGATATTTATGGCCCCAGTATCCCTTTGATGATGGGCGTCGCCCCGGGCACGAAACCGGAAATCCGGGATCAACGCCTCATGGTGCCGATCACGGCGCATGGCATCGAATGTAATTCCATGGGGTTCCTCGTCGACCCCAGGACCGCGATGGTGTGGCGGGCGCCCATGATAATTTCTGCGTTCAACCAGATACTCAGCGATACCGCCTGGTCCGATCTCGATTACCTGGTGGTGGACATGCCGCCCGGTACCGGCGACATTCAGCTGTCCCTGGCGCAATCGGTACAGCTCAGTGGGGCAGTGATCGTAACCACGCCCCAGGATGTTGCACTACTGGATGCCCGCAAGGGTATTGAGATGTTCAGAAAGGTAGGCGTGCCGATTCTCGGAGTCGTGGAAAACATGGCCACCCATGTCTGCTCCAGCTGCGGCCACGAGGAAGCAGTCTTCGGATCTGGAGGCGGAGATAGACTCGCCGAAGAATACGGAGTTGAGGTGATAGGCAGACTGCCCCTGGATATTCACATAAGAGAAAGAACGGACAGCGGCGAACCTGTGGTAGCATCAGATGCAGAATCGCCTGCCACGCAGGCCTATCGGCAACTCGCCCTGGCAGTGCACAACAAGATAGAACGAGAGTCGGCAGAGAAGCCGTCTGGCCCGAAGATATCAATCAGCAACGACTAGTCATCTGTCTGCGCTGAATTCGCTGGCCCGTCGCTGGGTCCAGGTGGTCTGCACAGGACGCAGTGACAGAGTCGCTAACAGGCACACCGAAACAAGAAAAAATAGAGATTCAATAAGGGGAAGGTCTTGGACGCAGTAAATGATTTTCTGATTTATATAGATGGCTTTCTGGGTAGTGCCATCTGGTTTCCCACTTTCCTCCTCACGGTAGGCGTGTTTTTTACGCTCTACCTGGGTTTCCCGCAGATTCGCTATTTCAAGCACGCGATTGGTGTTACCACGGGCAAGTTTGACAAGGCTGGCGCAAAGGGCGATACAACTCACTTCCAGGCGCTTTCAACGGCTCTCTCTGGCACAGTGGGCACGGGAAATATTGGTGGCGTGGCGCTAGCCCTGCACCTCGGTGGACCGGCGGCGCTGTTCTGGATGTGGATGACCGCCTTCTTTGGCATGACCAGCAAGTTTGTCGAGGTTACTCTCTCTCACAAGTACAGACAGCAAACCGAGGACGGCACCATCGCGGGCGGCCCCATGTATTACATGGAGAAAGGCCTGAACATGAAATGGTTGGCCATCATTTTTGCCATCGCCACGGTGCTCAGTTCCTTCGGTACAGGAAACCTGCCTCAAATCAACAGTATCGCCTCCGGGCTCGAGAGCACGTTTTCCCTGGACCCGCTCATAACGGCCAGTGTACTGTCTTTCCTGCTGGCCCTGGTCATAATCGGAGGTATCAGCCGTATTGCCAAGGTGGCGGCGGCTATCGTGCCGACTATGGCATTTATCTACCTGATTGGTGCTTTTGCGGTAATCATACCCAACATTGGCAATATCATTCCGTCTTTCGTTGCCATTTTCAGTAATGCGTTCAGCGGTTCGGCGGCTACCGGCGGTTTCCTGGGGGCAACCTTCGCTTACGCTTTCGATCGTGGTGTGAATCGTGGGCTCTACTCCAATGAAGCGGGGCAGGGGTCTGCGCCCATCGCCCACGCGGCGGCGCGCACGGACCAGTCCGCTGATGAAGGCATGGTGTCTATTCTTGAACCCTTCATCGATACCATTGTCATCTGCACGATCACGGGCCTGGTAATTCTCTCTTCGGGTGTCTGGGTAGAGAAATTTGAAAATGAATTCCAGCGCGCCGACATGAGTTTCGTCACCGGTACCTACGAGGAAGGGAATCCCGAGGATGTTGAGTCCTTGTTTGCCTTTCTCACCGGTGAAGAGGGTGGCGCGACAGAGTACAGCGGTCCGGTAATCCTGAGTGAGGGGATTCCCCAGAACCTGGGTGAATTCACATTGATTGCCGCCAGGTCGCTGGCGGAGAATGCCGTCTATACCCTGGAGGGAGTACCCATAACCGGTACCGTACAGGTCACAGATGGGCAACTGGATGATCCCGCCATTACCGTGACCGGGGAGTCCCTCTTGCATTCGGTGCCGCTAACCACCCAGGCCTACACCCGAGGGTTGTTTGGTCATTTTGGTCAATATATCGTGTCGGTGGGGCTGATGTTGTTTGCCTTCTCGACGGCCATCGCCTGGTCCTACTACGGTGACAGGGCCATGACCTACCTGCTAGGCCCGAAATCAGTCCTGCCCTATCGCATAGTGTATGTGCTTGGCTTCTTCTATGCGGCCCTGGCGGATACCACAATCGTGTGGAATGTATCCCTGATTACGATCGTGCTAATGACGGTACCCAACCTTGTGGGAATCCTGCTCATGCACAAGGAAATGAAGTCGACAGTATCGGAATACTGGGAAAAGACAGACCATGGCAAACACGTCGTCAGATAGCGACGTGTTTGCGGCACCGGCACTATTCCCGAATCAGTGAGCAACCGGTGCAGAAACTTCACCAGGCAATCTGATGTCTTCCACGATTTCCTGTACGTCGGCGGGAGGATCCGGTGAAAACCTGGCCACAGCCAGGGAGAAGCAGAGGTTTACCAGGGTTCCCAGGGTACCAATGCCTTCCGGTGAAATGCCCAGCAGCCAGCCATCGGCGTTATCCATGGCTGGATTGATGGTCTTGAAATAGACGATATATCCCGCAGTGAATACGAATCCCGCCACCATGCCAGCGATGGCGCCTTCCTTGTTCATGCGCTTCTGGAAAATTCCCAGCACGATGGCCGGAAAGAATGAGGCTGCTGCCAGCCCAAAGGCATAGGCCACCACCTGGGCCACGTAGGCGGGCGGATTGATCCCCACATACCCGGCCACCAGCACGGCGACAAAGATCGCTATGCGCGCGTAGAGCAACTCCTGTTTCTCCGATATGGTCGGCATGAAGCTCCGCTTCAACAAGTCGTGGGCGACCGCTGTCGAAATCACCAGCAGCAAGCCGGCGGCAGTGGAGAGGGCTGCAGCAAGGGCTCCTGCAGCCACCAGGGCTACAACCCAGTTGGGCAAGCCGGCAATCTCGGGATTGGCCAGAACCATGATGTCGCGATTTACCGTGAGCTCATTGACTTCCGGGTCGGCCACATACTGAATCCGGCCATCATTGTTCTTGTCATTGAAGGCGATCAGGTTGGTGGTTTCCCACTTACTGAACCACTCAGGCATGGCGCTGTACTCGGCATTATTCACGGTATCGATGAGGTTGGTACGGGCAAAGGCGGCGACGGCGGGCGCGGTCGTGTAGAGAATCGCGATGAAGATCAGCGCAAACCCGGCCGAACGGCGCGCATCACGCACATTGGGTACGGTAAAGAATCGAATGATAACGTGGGGCAGCCCCGCCGTGCCGAACATGAGTGCGGCGGTGATGAAGAAGACATCCTGGGTGCTGCGCTGGCCTTCAGTGTAGGTAGCGAAGCCCAGTTCCTCACTCATGCCGTCCAGGCGATCCAGCAGATAACCGCCGCCGAATGCGTCGGTGAGCTCGGCGCCAAAGCCGAGTTGGGGTATGGGGATGCCGGTCATCAGGATGGAGATGAAGATTGCCGGCACCATGAAGGCGAAGATAAGCACGCAATATTGTGCGACCTGGGTATAGGTGATGCCCTTCATGCCTCCCATGACCGCGTAGAAGAACACGATCGCCATACCGATGATGACACCAGTGGTGATGTCGACTTCGAGGAAGCGCGAGAATACGATGCCGGCACCCTGCATCTGCCCGCATACGTAAACGAATGAGATTGCGATGGCGCAGAATACGGCGATGAGTCGAGCGGTGCGGGAGTAGTAACGATCGCCAATGAAGTCGGGCACAGTGAATTTGCCAAATTTTCTCAGGTAGGGCGCCAGCAATAGCGCTAACAGCACATAACCTCCAGTCCACCCCATGAGGTAGAAGGTTCCGTCCCTGCCGAGGAAGGAAATCAATCCGGCCATTGAAATGAAGGAGGCGGCAGACATCCAGTCGGCGGCTGTGGCCATGCCATTGGCCAGGGGAGGCACACCACTGCCGGCAACGTAGAAGTCGCTGGTGGAGCCAGCGCGGGACCAGACTGCGATGCCGATATAGAGGCCGAAGGTGAGGGCTACAAAGATGAAGGTCCAGACCTGAACGCTCATGGTTGTTCCTCCGGTTTGTCGGCCGCGGCATCCTGTCGCGTGCGCGACTGGTACTCATCATCCAGTTTATCCATCAGGTAGATATACACATAGACGAGGACGACAAAGACGATGATGGACCCTTGCTGGGCTATCCAGAAGCCAAGCTTGAATCCGCCTATGCGGATATTATCCAGGACATCGACCAGCAAAATGCCGCACACGAATGATATGAAAAACCAGACAGACAACAGTGAAAGCACTATTCGTATATTGGATTTCCAGTAGGTGTAGGCGTTCTTGTCGGACATGCTCTCCCCCGGTTTATTCTTATTTGGCAAGGATTCGCTTTCAGAGTAGTGATGAAATGGATTCGTTACATCAATGGCTCTGTGGTGTTTAAGGAGTGCTCTAGGGCGCTCAGCGCTAGGATAATATCACTTAACATTTTTAGGGTATAGCGATGGGGCTGGAGGACTCAGTCAGGCTCGCGCTCCGAATCGCTGCCCGATAGGGATATGAAAGCGCATCACTGGCGGATAGGTGCGAAGTGAAGGTGGCCCCGCCCCACAGAGGGAAGACCCGGAAGACGAATTCAGTCCAGATCGTACGCGGCGATGTAGGCTTCGAGCTTCGCCCTCTGCCTGCCCCGCCCATCAGTCGGGGCTTTCTGGAGGTTTCGCAGGAGTTGCCTGAGTTTCTGGCGTTGCAGCTGCGGCTGAATTGAGAGCAATTCATTGATGGCGGTATCGCCTTCCTGCTCCAGCTTCTTCGCCCATCGCGACTCGGGCTTCTCCTTTTTTTGTGGTGCTGCAAAATGTTGGGGGAACTGCAGTTTCTCCAGGGCCAATTGTACGGCGTCGAAGTCACAGTCTCGCATAACGCGTCCAATGTACTGCAACTGGCGCTTTCGCGCACCGTGGCTATTGGGAAGGTTGCGGTATTCCCTGATCGCGGTGATCACGGCGTCGGTAATGGGAAGGGTGGCCAGTTGGGCCTCGCTAAATTCAGTGAGCCTGGCGCCCAGCTCTTGCAAGGCATGTGCCTCACGCTTGCGCTGGGATTTGGAAATTTCCTGTTCGTCTGTTGAGTAGTCGTTCATCGCGAGCAATGTGCTTAAAGATAAAAGGCCTGGGCCAGTCCGAGGAAGGCGAAGAAGCCTACTGAGTCGGTGACAGTAGTCAATGCGACAGAGCCAGCGAGAGCCGGGTCGATGTTGATCTTCTTGAGGAACATGGGCAAATAGGCGCCGGCCAGGGCCGCCGTGACGAGGTTGATCATCATGGCGGCGGCGATGATATAGCCGAGTTTAAGGTCGCCATACCAGAACAGGGCAACGAGGAAGATGATGATTGCCCACAAGGCCCCGTTGAGTCCTGCTACTCCCAGTTCCCGGATAAGCAGCCATCGGCTGTTGGAAGGGCTGATATGCCCAAGCGCCAGGCTTCGTATGACGAGTGTGAGAGTCTGGGTTCCGGCTACTCCTCCCATGTTGGCCACGATGGGCATGAGTACAGCAAGATAGACTACCCGGTCCAGAGTATCCTGAAACAGATAGATCACCATGGATGCGAAAACTGCCGTAAGCAGGTTGACCCCGAGCCAGACGGCCCGCCTTTTCGCAGTCTTGAATACCGGGGCGAAGGTGTCATCTTCTTCATCGAGGCCCGCCATGCTCATCAGGGAGTGCTCGGTGCTGTCCCTGATCACATCCACGATGTCATCGATGGTGATCCGCCCCACCAGCTTTCCATCCTCGTCAATCACTGGCGCCGAGACCCAGTCATGCTGCTCAAACAGTTGCGCTACCTGGATAGATTCCATGCCTACAGGGATTGCTTCCACATCCTCCAGCATGACATCTTTCACCGGAGTATTGGGGTCTGATACCAGGAGTTTGCGCAGGGGCAGGATGCCAAGGAACCTGTCATTCCGGTTTACCACCAGGATGTTGTCCGTCATCTCGGGAATCGTGTCGTGACGACGGAGATAACGCAGTACCAGTTCCACTGTGTGGTTGCGCCGTACCGTGATGGTATCGGTATTCATCAGGCCGCCCGCCGTGTTTTCGGCATAGCTCAGGATGGGCTCGATACGCTGTCGGTTCTGTTGGTCCATGGCCTGCAGCACTTCTCCAGCCACTTGCTGGGGAAGCTGTTGCAGGATGTCGGCCATGTCATCGGTTTCCAGGCCTTCGGTAAGTTCTATGACCTCTTCCGCGTTTAGCTCGCTGAGGATGTCATTCTGCAGGTCTACGTTCAGGTACTGCAGAACCTCACCCTCGGCATCCTTGTCGATCAGTTGCCAGAGAACACTGCGAGTCTTTGGTGGAGACGATTCCAGAAGGTGAGCGATGCCCGCGGTCGGCAGCGTCTTGATCATCTGCCTGACCTGGTAAAGAGAACCGCTGTCTATCGCCTGGCTTAGCTCGAAGACATGGTCTTTCTGAAATTGTGATTCCTTGGCCTGAGACATGGCGATAATGACTACTCCCCCTACATAGGGACTGTAGCGAAAGTAAGCGTCTGCTGAGGTAAGAATGGGATCCTGCGGCGTTCAGGGCAGCAGGCGCGGCTGGGCTAATTCTAACGGTTTTTGAGAATCAGATAAATTGCCATCTGGCGGGGCAGGGGGCAGGGCCGGATGTCTGTCTTCCTGGAATGGGCAGTGCCAGGACTATTCGGATTCCCGGAACCGATCGTTGATCAGTTCAATAATGGCAGCCAGGGCTTCCTCCTCATCCTCGCCATCGACTATGACTTTCAACGTGGTGCCTTTCGTCGCCGCCAGCATCATCAGGGAGAGAATGCTCTTGCCGTCAACCATCTTTGAGTGGCCAACCTTGATGTCACTGGCGAACCCTGCCGCAAGTTCAGCCAGTTTCGATGCGGCCCTGGCGTGCAGACCCGCTCTATTGATCACTTCGACTTCCTGCTCAATCATTTCTGTCTCAGCTCTTGCTCAACTGTTTCCCAGATCTTTCCGAGCTCTTTCCGAGCTACCTGGGCTAGCTACCAAGTTCGCGATGCCTCACCTGCACGTTGGCAATCCTTTCAGAGAAGATTGCCCTTAGTTTTTCGCATATGAATACCGATCGATGTTGCCCGCCGGTACATCCTACGGCAATTGTTATATAGCTCCGGTTATTACTCTCGTAACTGGGAAGCCACTTGTCGAGAAAAGCCTTTATGTCCTCGATCATCTCAGCGACAGCCGACTCATCATTGAGAAAACTTGCCACCTTTGGGTCTAGGCCGGTAAGAGACCGCAGGCTGGCATCCCAGAATGGGTTCGGGAGGCAGCGCACATCATAAACAATATCGGCGTCCACTGGCACGCCATTTTTGAACCCGAAAGACTGAAATAGCAGTGCCATGCCTGACTTGCGATCATCCAGTATTCGGGATTTCACGATGTCCCGCAGGGTTTGCAGGGACATATTGCTGGTATCGATTGAGAGGCTGGCCAGTGCCGCGATGGGCTCGAGCAGATCTGATTCCCTGTCGATAGCTTCCCTGAGTCCCACGTTCTCAGAAGACAATGGGTGTTTGCGCCTGCTCTCATTGAAACGCTTGAGCAGGGTCTGGCTGTTGGCGTCGAGGAAAACGACTTCGGTAGGCAGATTCTTGCGCTTGAGGTCTTCGATTATGCTCGGTACCTGCTCCAGGTCTGAAGACAGGTTCCTGGCATCGATACTCACGGCTATCCGCGGTGAATCCTGGGCATCCAGTGAAATACGCTCAGCCAGTGAAGGCAGCAGGCTGGCAGGCAGATTATCGATACAATAATAGCCGCCACGGTCTTCCAGCACATGTAAAACCGTACTCTTGCCTGAGCCTGATCGGCCGCTGATGATGACTAGTTTCATGGTTGGTTGAACACGGACGATCCGGATCAATTGGTTCTGGCTCCTGAGCAGGTTAGCCGTGCATTATTGCAATATTGAACAGGTCTTCACTGTCGAAGGTATTGCGTAGGGTAAAACAGAAATCTTCATCACTGAGCAGTTCGGCGATACTCGCCAGCGCCTTAACGTGATCGTCAGTTTTTTGCTCTGGAACGATCAGGACAAACAGGATATCGACTGGCTTGCCATCAATAGAGTCATAGTCGACAGGCTCCGCCAGGGTTATCAGGGCGCCGGTAATCTGGTTACATTTGGCAACCCGGCAATGGGGTATGGCGATACCCTTGCCCAGACCCGTCGAACCGAGTTGCTCTCTGCCCAGCAAGGCATGATAAATATCTTTCGCGTTGAGTTCACTGTCCTGTTCGGTCAGTAGTTCGCTTATGCTGGTGAGGATGCGTTTCTTGCTTCCCCATTCCATGCGGCAGAAGCATCGTTCTGCGGTCAATATTTCTTCCAGTTGCATTGTCTGAATAATATAGATGAGTTGATGGTTGATGTTGTGGTGCCTAGTCCACCAGTCGCTTGCGCTCATTCGAGGGCGGAATCGATAAGGACTCCCGGTATTTGGCAATCGTTCTGCGCGCAACATTAATACCTTTTTCCTCCAACAGCTGGGTTATCTTGCTGTCACTGAGGGGCTTTCGTGCATTTTCTGCCGCGATCAGTTTCTTGATAATGGCGCGAATCGCGGTTGAGGAGCACTCGCCACCACCCTTGGTCGAAACGTGACTGGAAAAGAAATATTTCAGTTCAAAGATGCCGCGCGGAGTGTGCATGTATTTCTGGGTGGTAACCCGGGAAATAGTGGATTCGTGCATCCCCACGGCTTCGGCTATGTCGTGAAGCACCAGAGGTTTCATGGCTTCCTCGCCATACTCAAGAAAACCCTTCTGGTGTTCCACGATCCGGGTCGCAACCTTCATGAGGGTTTCGTTGCGGCTCTGCAGGCTCTTGATGAACCAGCGGGCTTCCTGCAGCTTGTCCCGCATATAATTATTGTCGTCGCTGGTATCTGCCCGCTTCACCAGCGCGGCATAACTGTCGTTAATCCTGATTCTGGGTGCGGTATCAGGATTGAGCTCTACCTTCCATTTGCCTGTATCGGCCTGCTTCGTGACGATGACATCGGGGACGATGTAGGAAGTTGAGGGTGGTGCAATGGCAGATCCCGGTCTGGGATCCAGGCTCTCGATAACCGCGATGGTATCTCTTAGCTCTGATTCCTTTAACTTGGTGCGACGCATCAATTGCGCGTAGTCACGGTGACCCAGCAATTCCAGGTGTTCACGAATAATGAGTTTGGCGTTGGCGATGAGTTCGGGGCGGGCGCCGAGATCGAGCTGATTGAGTTGTATCAGCAGACATTCGGCCAGGTTACGATAACCAACACCTACCGGATCGAATTGTTGTATGCGGTGCAAGACAGCCAGCACCTCTTCCAGCTCCAACTCCAGGCCAGGGTCAAAGCCGGCATGAATGGATTCCAGGTCCACGGTCAGCATGCCATTGGCATCAATTGCATCGATTATGGCCAGGGCAATGGCTTCGTCTCGTTCCGACATGGGGGTCAGATTGAGTTGCCACAGCAGGTGGTCCTGCAAGGTTTCCTCGGCCGTATTGCGTGACTCGAAATCGTAGTTGTCACTATCCGAAGAATAGCTGGATGAGGCCGTGGGGTAGATATCATCCCAGTTGCTGTCTACGGACAGTTCGTTGGGTATCTGCTCTTCCCAGGTAGATTCGTCACTGGTGCTACTCTGGTTATCATTAGACTCGGTAGCGTGGGAATGCTCATCAGAGGATCGGTCATCATCGTCACCGGATTCCTCCAGGTCGAGCATGGGGTTGGACTCAAGAGCCTGGTGAATCTCTTGTTGCAGGTCCAGGGTGGATAGTTGCAGGAGTCGAATCGCTTGCTGCAGCTGGGGTGTCATGGTCAGTTGCTGACCGAGCTTTAGCTGAAGCGATAATTTCATGAACTGTACTACTTACTAGGTTGAAACTGCTTACGGATTGAAAACGGGTGGCAGCTTGTGCCGGCTGTCGAGGCTGAAGCTACCGCGTTGTCCAGTTAGACGATGGCCGCAGTATAGCAAAATTCGTGCCGTGCATGCATAAATCATACGCCAGTTGCCAGTCAAAATTTTATCGAGATTGGAGGCCGTCTCCGGCATGGCTGGCGGGCGTGAGCTTAGGACAGGGAGAGCGCGTGAGTTCTGGTGAATGGAATTTGGGGTGCTCGGTATCAGATTCGGAACTGCTCACCAAGATAGACCTGTCGAACTTTCTCGTTGCCCAGGATTGCTTCTGCATTGCCCTCTGCAATGATCTGTCCCTCACTGACTATATAAGCCTTCTCACAGATATCGAGGGTTTCCCGGACATTATGATCGGTGAGCAGGATGCCGATATTGCGGGACTTGAGCTGCTCGATTATTTGTTTGATGTCGCTGACGGAAATGGGATCGACACCGGCAAAGGGCTCATCCAGCAAGATAAACTTGGGATCGGTGGCCAGGGTGCGCGCAATCTCTGTGCGACGGCGCTCACCACCAGAAAGGCTCATGCCTTTGTTGTGGCGTATGTGTGCAATATTGAACTCTCCGAGCAGCCTCTCGAGCCTGGTCTGCTTTTCCTCACTACTGAGGTCCTTTCGGGTTTCCAGAATCGAGAGGATGTTCTCCTCCACGGTGAGAGTCCTGAAGATGGAGGAATCCTGGGGCAGGTAAGAGAGGCCATAGCGGGCGCGCTCATGGATGGGCAAACGGGTCAGGTTGTGCTCGTCCAGCCTGACTTCGCCGCCGTCAGCCCTGATCAGGCCAACGATCATGTAGAAGCAGGTAGTCTTGCCAGCGCCGTTAGGGCCTAGCAGCCCCACGATCTCGCCTCGCGCGATGGACAGGGACACATCCCGTACCACTTCTCTGCCTTTATAGGACTTGGCTAGGTTTTTGGCACTGAGCATAGAGTCAGTTATCGGCTAGTTGGTGGTGGAGCTAAGCGAGCCCTGGCAAGGACCTGTGCCGCTTACCAGGTCCAGTTCTGTTTGGTGAACGATTCTTGCGCAGCGCATGGTGGAGTCAGGGGTTTCCAGGAATGCATTACCTACCAACTCCACGATGGTTTCCTGTGAGGATTCATCGTTGTACATGATCAGGGTATCACTGGTACCGGAAACGGCCTCTTCCGACGATTCGCCATTCTGCTGATAGCTTACCGGAGTTCCGGTCACCGTTACTCTGAGCAACTCATCCGTATCGAGAGTGTATTCAAAGCGCGCCTCATCACCGCGGACTTCAATTTCTCCCTGAACAACGATGACATTGTCTTTCATGTTGACGATTTGAAGCTCGCCTTCGATGGAGACTCTGAATTCACCGTCGTGATTCCAGCTAACCGGTGTTGCCTGTCCGGATTCTGCAGCTGAAGCCGCCATCTGAGTGCCAATGACGATGGTCAGTATCAAAAATTCAGGGAGTTGCTTTAAATTCATAGTGGCCTTCGCCATTCCTAATGAAAAGTATTTCGTCGCCGTCCAGTTGTGCAAACATACCGATGGCGCGCTGTTGTAAATTGGCTGTGTGCATGGCCACGGGCTGATCGGTATGCATGGTTTCATTGGCCGGATCGATTGTCAGAAATTCGGTTGAGAGTAGCGTTCTGTTGCCAAAATCATCCAGGCTGTAGATCTCTACATCGCCGCTGAGTTCTATCGTGCCTTCCTGCAGATTGCCGCTTCCGGTCTGCGGAGCAAGGTAGCCACGTTCGGCGACTATGTTCCAGTGGGACTTGCCTTCCCGGTACAGGCGTATAAGAGGCTCCTGCAATTCTGATGTCTGGTCCTTGAAGTGGTACTGCCGCGTCGCCTGGAGCGTATAGCTTATCGAGCCAGTGGCATCGTACAGTACGGAATTTATCCCATCGCTGACGGCGTCGTAGTCCAGCAGTTCGCCGGCATTCGCGGCGGCATCCTCTTCGCTGATAGAACTGATACTGTCCAGCCCGAAATACAGCAGCAGGGCAGTTACGGAACTAATGATGAAAAAAGTGAGTTTCTGCATACCGTCAGAATGCTCCCAACACGCTTTAAGAGCTTATCACGAAACGCCGCTGTCACGATAAGGCCAGAGGGAAATTGAGAACGGATGGGCTCCAAACCCATCCTAGTCCAAGTAGGCGAGATACCTGTTCTGGGCATTGAGGATGAAATCTGCGGCTTCCCGTACGGCACCGTTGCCACCGCCACGCTCTGTGACCAGTTCCGCCCTGGCAACCAGATCCGGATGACCGCTGGCAACCGCTATGCCAAGACCAACGATACGCATAACTGGCAGGTCAGGGAAATCGTCACCTATGAAGGCAACATTCTCCGGGCTGCAGTCGGTTCGTTCCAGTGCGTCCCTCAGTGCATCAACCTTGTCTGATTGTCCCTGGTACAGTAAATCGATACCTAACTCTTCAGCCCTCCTGGCCAGGAGTTCCGAACTGCGGCCAGTAATGATGCCAACCTGTATGTTATTTTCTATCAGCATCTTTATGCCGTGACCATCGAGGGTGTTGAATGCCTTCATCTCTTCGCCGGAATTGCTGTAGTAGAGTTTGCCGTCGGTCAGGACCCCATCCACGTCGAGCAACAGTAATTTGATCTGGCCTGCAAGAGCCTGGGCCTCCCGGTGATTGATGTTGAATCGCATGATTGCCTATAGTGAGCTGTGGTTGTCGGGGTTGGAAGGGAAGATGCCGGCGTTGCTAGACGACGTTGGCCTGCAACAGGTCATGCATCTTTACTATGCCATCGATCTGGGAATCGGCATTTATAATCAGTAGCACATAAACGTTCGATTCCTGCATCACTCTGGCCGCTTCAGCAGCCAGAGCCTTGCCTTCGATATGCTTGAATTCGCGCGACATCACTTCTTCTACCGCCAGGGACCTGATGTCTTTTCCGCTATCCAGGGTGCGGCGCAAGTCTCCATCGGTGAAAACGCCTGTTACAACGTTTTCCGAATTACAGACGGTAGTCAGGCCGAATCCCTTGCCGCCCATTTCGATCAGGGCTTCAGCAACGATCGAACCTTCTCTCACCAGGGGGATCTCGTCGCCCCTGTGCATCACATCCTCGACCTTGACCAGCAGGCGCCGTCCGAGCGCACCGCCGGGATGGGAGCTGGCGAAATCCGAATGGGTAAATCCGCGTGCTTCGAGGAGCGCCATGGCCAGGGCATCACCCAGCACCAGGGTGGCGGTGGTGCTCGATGTGGGTGCCAGCCCCAGTGGACAGGCTTCTTCTGCCACGCTCACATCCAGATAGATATCCGCAGCCTCGGCCAGTGCCGACCCGGCATTTCCGCTCATGCCTATGATGGGTATGCTTTTACGCTTGAGCAGAGGCAGGAGTGAAGTGATTTCATCCGTGTTGCCGGAGTTGGATATGGCCAGCACCAGATCACCCTCGGTAATCATGCCGAAATCACCATGACTGGCTTCCGCAGGATGCACGAACAGGGAGGGAGTTCCCGTGCTGGCCAGGGTGGCAGCAATCTTCTTGCCTATGTGGCCAGACTTACCCATACCCAGAACCACAACCCGTCCCTTGCATCGCAGGATAGTGTGACAGGCTGCTTCGAAGGCAGAGTCTATCCGTTCCTTGAGAGCAGCAACGGCGGCCAGTTCTATTTCGATGGTGCGAAGAGCACTTTCTGCCAGAGAAATATCTTTAGTCATTGCGCTCTATCGGAATCAGTCAGGGGAGGCGTGTGAAAGTCAGTAATCAGCGTATCTGGTAAAACATAAACGTAAACCAGCCACAATAAATAGACAAGAAGATAACACCATTGAGGCGGCCGATGTGTTGCTTGTGTTTGATGCCTCGGTAACAGAAATACGCCAGCAGCAGGGTGAGAAGCAGTACCACCATGTAGTCGCGATAAAACAGTGGCGCTTCTATCAGGCCGGCGCTTAACAGTCCGGGGAAGGGCAGAACTACCAGTAAATTGAGAATATTTGAACCCACTATATTTCCAATGGCCAGGTCATCGTGTCCCCGTAGTACGCAGGTCACCGAGGCCGCCAGTTCCGGCAGGCTGGTACCCAGGGCAACAATGGTGAGGCCGATGATGGCAGTGGATACTCCCAGAGATGTGGCTATCGAAGAGGCAGCCTGCACGAGGGCTTCGGCACTCAGGATCAGTAGCGCAAGGCCAAGGAAAAGATAGGCAACGGCCTGCAGGCTGTTGATATCGGAGATTTCGTCTTCATCGAGGTTGTCGGAGTCGTTACCGGAGGCTCTTGCCCGGAACAGGCGATAACCAAAGTAGGCAGTGATACCGATCAGGACAATGGCATCAAACACACCAAGATACAGGTCAAATAGCAATGCCCCGGTGGCCAGGGTAACCAGCAACAGGGCGGGTATTTCCTTGGCGATCAGCGATTCGGGTGGCTTCAGTGGATTGATGAGAGCGGCGATGCCGAGAGCGACTCCCACATTGAACAGATTGGAACCCAGGGCATTGCCGATAGCCAGTTCCGGTTTGCCCTCATAGGCAGAAACGGCAGAGGAAAAAATCTCCGGGGCAGAGGTGCCAAAGGCCACGATAGTCAGGCCAATCATCAGGGGAGAGACCCCAAGATTCCGGGCAAGCCCGGAAGCACCGAAGACAAATTTATCGGCGCCCCAAATCAATCCAATGAAACCGAGGACGACAATTACCGAGTCTAGGAGCATAAAAGGCGGAAATTCGGGGCGCTGCTGATAAAGCGACCAATTAGAAGGGTGTTTGTAGTGCTTTGCAAGTACTAATTTGAAGCCGCCAAATCAGACGCTACCTCGGGCCCGGGTCCCGATACACCTTCTAAAGCCCTACCGGTTTCATGTAAAATCAGCCCTCCTGTCAGGATTAAGTCCTCATTAAGGTCAGTTTCAGTAGTCTGGAAACCTCTGAATTCGCAGCAAGAGCTGGATTCGGGCAACCTTGATTTGAATGCTTTGGTCGATCACATTGCAAGTGTGGCTGGAATTTGACCTCAACTGACCGTCATTTTTTTCCATGCTGCTGTGCCAGAACTTTCAGAGCAGGCGGAATAGGGAGTTAAGCAAATGAATTTATTGAAGAAAGTATTTTCTGCATTGGCCATGACAGCGGTGCTGGGAAGTGCTGTACAGGCCCAGCAGATGAGCGCCGTCGAAACTGCAGAATTAGGCGTGAACACCCTGCTGGAGACTGTGACGGAATCCAAGGACTTGTTTCTGAGTAACCGTGACCAGTATTTCCGAAATGTTGAAGCGGTGCTGAATACTTTTGTCGATTTTACTGCCGTGGCCGAAGTCGTGATGTCCCGCTATGCAAGTGAGGCATCGGAGGCACAGTTGCAACGGTTTGCGGACATCCTGAAGACCACGCTCACCCGGTTCTATGGTGCCTCCCTGGTTTCCTACAATGGGGAGGAACTCGTATTCCTGCCGCCGCGAGATCCTGCTACAGATCCTCGCGCAGACACTGTTGTTGGCATGGAGTTGCGGGGCGACACGTCACTGCGCCTGCAATACCAGATGTTCCTCAACGAGAACGATGAATGGAAGTTGAAGAACCTCAGCCTCGCGGGAATCAATCTGGGTCGTCAGTACTACACACAGTTTGCTGCACTCATGACCCAGCATAACAACGATATCGATGCGGTTCTGGATAACTGGCAGTAACCCGGAGCGCAGTTTTGGATATTTCTCAAGTAAAGCAGCTGGTTCAGGCTGCGTTTCCCGATTGTGAAGTCACTGTCGATGGTGGCGACGGCAAGTACCTGATTACCGCCGTTGGCTCTGCATTCGAAGGGCTCAATGCTGTCAAACGCCAGCAGGCTGTCTATGCGGTCATAAATGAGCACATCGCCAGCGGGGCAATTCACGCTGTCACTATGCGACTGCTAACCCCGGCCGAGTTTGACGCTTCCCAGGCAAGTTGATTCTATGGACAAATTATTGATTAAAGGGGGCGTGCGTCTCGAAGGTGAGATACGCATCGCAGGCGCTAAGAATTCCGCTTTGCCGATTTTGGCGGCAACTCTGCTTACCCACGATACGGTGCAGGTCTGTAATCTGCCCCATCTTTATGACATCACTACCATGCTGGAACTGCTCGGTTGCATGGGTGTGCAGCCTGTGGTTGACGAGAAGCTGAATGTCGAGGTGAATAGCAGCACTATTCAGCATTTCAGTGCCCCCTACGAACTGGTAAAGACAATGCGCGCCTCTATCCTGGTGCTGGGTCCGCTATTGACCCGCTACGGAAAGGCCGAGGTCGCGCTGCCCGGTGGTTGTGCCATTGGTAGCCGACCGGTGAACCTGCACATCAGTGCCCTGGAGGCGATGGGTGCCCGGATCGAAGTGGAAGATGGTTATATCAAGGCATCCGTCGATGGCAGACTCAAAGGCGCCCATATTTTCATGGACCTGGTTACTGTAACCGGCACCGAGAACGTGATGATGGCGGCGACCCTGGCGGAGGGTGAAACCGTCATTGAGAATGCGGCCCGGGAGCCGGAAGTGGTAGACCTGGCAAACTGTCTTGTCGCCATGGGGGCCAGGATTCGTGGCCAGGGAACCGATACCATCATTGTCGAAGGTGTCGATGAACTGCATGGCACCAGCTATTCGGTCATGCCTGATCGCATTGAGACAGGTACCTACCTGATCGCTGCCGCCGCGACCCGTGGCCACATCAAGGTGAAAGATACGCGCCCGGATATCCTGGAATCTGTACTCAGTAAACTGGAGCAGGTAGGGGCTGAAATCAAGGTTGGCGAAAACTGGATCGAGCTGGATATGCACGGCAAGCGGCCAAAATCTGTGTCCCTGCGCACTGCGCCTTACCCGGCGTTCCCTACAGACATGCAGGCCCAGTTTACGGCCCTGAATACAGTGGCTTCTGGTACCGGCTCAATAACTGAAACAGTGTTTGAAAACAGGTTTATGCACGTTCATGAAATGAACCGCATGGGGGCCTCCATTCAGGTGGAAGGCAATACCGTGATCGTGGAGGGTGTAAAAGCCCTCAAAGGCGCACCCGTCATGGCTACCGATTTGCGTGCATCCGCGAGCCTGATTATCGCCGGCCTGGTGTCAGAGAATGAGACTACTGTCGACAGAATCTATCACATCGACCGTGGTTATGAATGTATCGAAGAGAAGCTGCAATTGCTGGGTGCCAGAATTCGCCGCATTCCTTCCTGATCAACCCGTGTCTTCATTACCCAAGCTATGAGTTCATCTGACTTAATCATCGCCCTGACCAAGGGCAGAATACTGGATGAGACCCTGCCACTGTTTGCGGCAGCGGGGATCGAGCCGGTGGAAGATATTGCGAAGAGCCGTAAGCTCCTGTTCGATAGCAATGTACCCGGTGTAAAGCTCATGGTGATGCGGGGTTCCGATGTGCCTACCTATGTGGAATTCGGTAGTGCCGACATGGGAGTCGCCGGGCGGGATCTGATACTGGAGTACGGTACCGAAGCATTCTATGAGCCACTGGACCTGGGGATTGCGAAGTGTCGGTTGATGACCGCGCGACCGGTCGGTGCCCCGCCTCCAGCCGACCGGTTGAGAGTGGCGACCAAGTTTACGAATTCAGCCAAACGGTACTTCGCCGAACAAGGGCAGCAGATTGAGCTGATTAAACTGAACGGCGCGCTTGAGTTGGCGCCTTCCATGGGGCTGGCCGATGCTATCGTCGATATTGTGGATACCGGCAATACCCTGAAAGCGAATGGGCTGGAAGCGCAGGAAGTGATTGCCCATATCTCTTCGAGGATAATCGTGAACAAGGCGGCCATGAAAATGAAGTATGACCGCATCAACGATATCCTGGCCAGGCTCCGACTGGCGGTGGAAGCCAGCGTTTCCTGAAATCTCAACGCCATTTTCTGGCACCCTGGTGTAGTCAATACACTGAAATATTATCCGGATTCACCATGACTAATTTTGCTGACAGCATAAATGTACTGAATTCATCCGATGCCGGTTTCAACCAGCGCCTCGACGAGCTGTTGCACAGGGAGTTGCTGATTGAAGATAAGATCTCCACCACAGTCGCGGAGATACTAAAGGCAGTTCGAAGCCGGGGGGACGCGGCGCTGATCGAGTACACCAATCGCTTCGATGGCTTCGGCGCGGCATCCATGGCCGAGCTTACTGTCGGCCAGGAGCAACTGCAGGCTGCACTGGATCGCCTGGGGGAGGAAGAGCGTCAGGCGCTGACCCACGCGGCCGAAAGAATTCGCCGCTATCACGAGAAGCAGAAGCAGAACTCCTGGCACTATGAAGAGACGGATGGCTCTGTCTATGGGCAAAAAATCAGTCCCCTGGAGAGAGTGGGCATCTACGTGCCCGGTGGCAAGGCGAACTACCCGTCTTCTGTATTGATGCTCGCTATCCCGGCCCAGGTCGCGGGAGTGCGGGAAATAGTCGCCACGGTACCGACGCCTTACGGCGATGACGGGAACCTGGTATTCGCCGCCGCCGCTCTCGCTGGTGTTAACAAGGTATATACCGTGGGTGGCGCGCAAGCGATCGCCGCACTGGCCTATGGCACCGAATCGGTTCCCAGGGTCGACAAGATTACTGGTCCTGGAAATATCTACGTGACCGTAGCGAAGAAGCAGGTATTTGGAGAAGTGGGGATCGATATGATTGCCGGTCCTTCAGAATTGACTGTCATTTGCGATGGTGGGACCAATCCGGACTGGGTTGCGATGGACCTGTTTTCCCAGGCTGAACACGACGAGCAGGCGCAGTCTATTCTCATCACATCCGATGAGAACTTCCTCCAGCAAGTGAAGGCCAGCATCGACAAGCTGCTGCCTCAGATGGAGCGTCGTGCCATTATTGAGGCTTCTCTGCGAGACAGGGGTATCCTGATACTGGTGGAGGACCTTGAGAAGGCGGCAGAAGTCAGTAACCGCATCGCACCTGAGCACCTGGAGATTTCGGTGCAGGACCCTGATGCAGTGCTCGAGCATATCGAGAATGCAGGCGCCATATTCATGGGGCCTTTCGCGGCGGAGGCTCTGGGTGATTACTGTGCAGGACCCAGCCACGTACTGCCTACATCAGGTACGGCCAGGTTTTTCTCGGCGTTGGGGGTCTATGATTTTCAGAAGCGCTCTTCCATCATCAACTGCTCGGCAATGGGTGCGGCGCGTCTTGCCGGTACAGCTTCTACGCTGGCTCGTAACGAGCACCTGCAGGCCCACGCCTTGTCAGCGGAATACCGAAAGAATCCGGATCTGGAAGGCTAGAGCATAGGGGCCTTAGAGATCCTGCGGCTCGATGATTATAGCCTGCCCGAATCCGAGCGTGGTGGGGAAGTTGTATAGCTGGCCATTGCGGTAGACCTGCACATTGATTGTGTCGCCAGGCTTCTTGTTGCGTATTTCCATCATGATGTTCTGGCCATCGATCACAGCTGAGTCCTCTACCCTGGTAATGACATCACCCGGTTGAATTCCTGCGCGCTCGGCTGCGCCGCCGGAGTCTACGCTTTCCACCAGCATTCCCCGGATGTTATCCACACCAAAGAAGAGTTGGCTCGATTGTTCGTCCAGTGCTTCGCCGGTGAGTACGCCCAGATAGCCGGAGTTTGCCGCTATGGCATCACTCACCATTTCCTCCATGGCAGCGATAGCCACAGTCGCCGGCGTGGCGAATCCTATGCCTTCGAAATTTCCGGATTCGGAAAAAATGGAGGAATTGATGCCTACCAGCTTGCCTTCACGATTGATCAAGGCTCCACCCGAATTACCTGGATTGATGGCGGCATCAGTCTGAATCATGGCAACGCCGTTTTCTGAATTCACACTGATCGCACTGATTATACCCTGGGAGACACTCTGGCCGATGTTGCGAGGATAGCCGATCGCGAAAACGACATTTCCTACTTCCAGCTTGCTTTCATCGCCAACTGCGATAGGGGTCAGGTTATCCATATTGATGTGCAGCACGGCGAGATCGTTCTCCTGGTCCCAGGCAACTACCGTGGCTGGAGTGCTGCGGCCATCGGAGAGGGTAACCTCCGTGTCGAACATGTCGAGCAGGGTATCTACGACGTGAAAGTTGGTAAGGATGAATCCCTGTTCGCTGACAATTACGCCTGAGCCCAGGCTCGCGCTTTCGCCGAGGATAAAGTCGAGTCGATCCTCGGAAGCTCGTTCAACCGACTCTATGTTGAAGCTGGTTGCATTGATAGCTACCACCGACGGTGCAGCGGCGGCTATGACATCAGCAAAACTCGGTGGACTTTCTATCACTACGGGGGCAGGAGCCTGCTCCAGCCGTGCATTGATTCGTTCCAGTTGCTGATACTGCAGGATCACAACGGCCAGCAGCAGCCCGGTCATCACTGGCCAGCTTAGGAACTGCATTGTTTTGAGGAGGCGATCCATAGTGCTTGAATTCCCGAATGGGACTATACGGCTATGCTATGATGACGAAGCGATATCAATATACAGCGTTGTCTGGGTGGATTCCAATGGCAGTAAGCCTTAAAGAACTCAATGCCGAACTGACTATGTTGCTGCAGCCCGAGCGATTCAAGGACTATTGTCCCAACGGCTTGCAGTTGGAAGGGGCTGGCACGGTAAAGAAAATCGTGTCTGGAGTCACAGCCAGTCAGGCACTGATCGACGCGGCGATTGCTAGGGGTGCCGACACCTTGCTCGTGCATCACGGTTATTTCTGGCGGGGGGAAGACCAGACTATAGTTGGTATGAAGAAGAGGAGAGTGCAGTCCCTGCTCGTGAACAACATAAACCTGTTTGCCTATCACCTGCCTTTGGATGCCCACAGCGAGTTGGGAAACAATGCCCAGCTGGGCAAACTGTTGAATCTGCAATGGCAGGAGACAGTAGGCCGGCCGGGAGATATTCCCCTGGTAGCCATCGGCGATCTGGCAGAGCCTTGTGATTTTCATCAGCTGTCTGACCGGATCTCTGACAAACTAGGCCGAAGGGTCATTGCAGTGGAGGGGCAGCGACCCGAGATCAGGCGCGTGGCCTGGTGCACCGGCGCCGCCCAGAACTATTTTGATCTGGCCGTGGATGCCGGTGTGGACGCGTATATCACCGGTGAGATTTCGGAACCCAGCGCCCATATCGCCAGGGAATCGGGAGTGCATTTCTTCGCCGCGGGGCACCATGCCACGGAGTGCTATGGCGTGCAGGCCCTGGGTGAGTATCTCGCCGGCAAGTTCGGTGTCGAGCATGAATTCGTCGACATCGACAATCCGGCCTAGGGAAGGCGTGCTCTGCCAGGGCTTCTCTAAATGATGCCCTGTTCCTTCATCAGCGCAAGCACCTGATCGAGGCAGTCATCGATCTCAAGCGCGGCCGTATCCAGCTCAAGGTGTGCCAACTCCGGTGGCGTGTAGGGGAACGATAATCCCGGGATATCGCCCGAGTCACCACTATCGGCAGCGGCATAGAGTCCGCTGGGGTCGCGCTGAATGCATACCTCCATAGGCGGGTTCAGGTAGACGATATAGCAATTGTCTTTGCCGATGACGCTGAGGGCGTGCTCCCGGGAGTCCGCATTCGGTGCCACAAAAGAGGCGCAGCAGATTACGCCGGAATCATTGAGGAAGCGTGCCACGTGGGCGCTGCGACGCAAGTTTTCGGCTCGCCCTTCCGCATCATGGGGAAGGTCGCGGGAAATTCCCAGGCGCATGGTCTTGCCGTCGAGCACTGTGCAAACCCGGCCCTTGTCGAACAGGCGGCGTTCCAGGCCATGGGCGAGTGTGGATTTGCCGGATCCGGAAACGCCGATAAACATGATAGTGGCTGGTTTCTGGCCGTAGCGTGCAGCGCGCTCGTCCTTGGTGACGTGGGTGTTGTGTTGGTCGCTTGGCTTCTTGATGGGCTGCGCATCGCAGCTAATCATGCCTGCACCCACAGTGACGTTAGTCATCCGGTCGATGAAAATCAGGCTACCCGTCGCCCGGTTCTTGTCATAGCTATCGAAACAGGCGGTCCCATCGAGACTGATCTCGGCCACGCCGATTTCATTCAACTCCAGTCCCGGGGCAGGGCTGTGTGCCAGGGTATTGACGTCGATGCGATGGCGTATCGACTTCACCTTACCGCTCAGGGTCTTGGTGCCGAGTTTGACATCATATTGCTTGCCGGGGAGTAATGGCGCATCGGTCATCCACACCACCGTGGCTTCAAAATTGTCTCCACTATTGGGCACGTTCTTCGAGTGAGCGATGACATCGCCGCGGCTGATATCGATCTCGTCCTCGAGCGTCAGGGTGATCGCCATATCGGCATAGGCGAGTTCCAGTTCCTCATCATAGGTCACGATGGATTTGACGCGGCTGGTTTTCCTGGAGGGAAGAACGATTATCTCGTCGCCCTTGTGGACGACACCGGAGGCGATAGTCCCGCAGAAGCCCCGGAAGTTCAGGTTGGGCCGGTTAACGTACTGTACCGGCAGGCGAAAGTCTTCAAAGTTCTTGTCCGCCGCTATTTCGACCGTCTCCAGAATCTGCATCAGGGGTTCACCCTCATACCAAGCCATATGCTCGCTCTTGTTGACGACGTTGTCACCATTGAGCGCTGAGAGCGGGATGAAATGATAGTTGGCAGGCGCGAGCTTTTCCGAGAATGTCAGGTAATCTTTCTCGATCACCCTGTAAGTCTGCTCGCTGTATTCCACCAGATCCATCTTGTTGATGGCCACGATAATTTGCTTGATGCCGAGCAGCGATGCGATAAAGCTATGGCGCCTGGTCTGAACCTGCACTCCGTGGCGGGCGTCGATCAATATGATGGCCAGGTCGCAGGTGGATGCACCGGTTGCCATGTTGCGGGTGTATTGTTCGTGTCCGGGAGTATCCGCGATGATGAACTTGCGTTTGGCTGTGGAAAAGTAGCGGTAGGCTACGTCGATGGTAATGCCTTGCTCCCGCTCGGCCTGCAATCCGTCTACCAGTAATGCTAGGTCCAGCCCGCCGGTCGTGCCTGATTTCACGCTATCCGCTTCGATGGCGGCCAGCTGATCTTCGTAGATCATCTTGGAGTCGTGGAGCAGACGGCCAATCAGTGTGCTCTTGCCATCGTCGACACTGCCGCAGGTAAGCAACCGCAATAGTTCCTTGCGCTCATGTTGCGCCAGGTAAGCCTTGATATCCGTGCTGATTAGTTCTGATTGATGAGACATGATGTGTCAGAAGTATCCATTGCGCTTCTTCTCTTCCATGGAACCGGCCTTGTCTGAGTCGATAAGGCGGCCCTGGCGTTCCGAACTCGTGGTGAGCAGCATTTCCTGGATGATTTCAGGAAGTGTAGTGGCTGTTGATTCAACGGCACCGGTCAATGGATAGCATCCCAGAGTTCTGAATCGTACGGTCTTTGTCTGTGCCTTGCTGCGGTACTGTTCAGGCATTCGCTTATCATCGACGAGTATGTCAACGCCGTCGATTTCAACCACGGGGCGGGGCTTCGCGAAATAGAGCGGTACGATGTCGATGTCGTTGAGGTAGATGTATTGCCAGATATCCAGTTCGGTCCAGTTGGAGAGGGGGAATACCCGAATACTCTCGCCCTTATTGATCTTGCCGTTATACAGATTCCAAAGTTCCGGACGCTGATTCTTGGGATCCCATACATGGTTTTTGTCGCGAAAGGAAAAAACCCGTTCCTTGGCCCTGGATTTCTCCTCGTCTCTGCGAGCGCCACCGAATGCAGCATCGAAGCGATACAGGTCGAGTGCCTGTTTCAACGCCTGTGTCTTCATGATATCCGTATGCTTTTCACTGCCGTGGGTAAACGGACCGACCCCAGCTTTCACACCCTCTTCGTTGGTGTAGACAATGAGGTCGAGGCCCAGCCTGCTTGCAAGATCGTCACGGAACTCGATCATTTCCCGAAATTTCCAGGTTGTGTCCACATGCATCAGCGGGAATGGTGGCTTGCCTGGGTAGAACGCCTTTAGCGCCAGGTGTAACATCACGGCAGAGTCTTTGCCAATCGAGTAGAGCATGACTGGTCTGTCAAATTCGGCAGCCACTTCACGGATGATATGTATGCTCTCGGCTTCGAGCTGTTTGAGGTGGGTCAGGTTGTATTCGGCCATGAGTGTGTTTACTGCCTGGGCAGCTTCGGTCTGAATCAAGTTAGGAATATGTTGCTTCTTCCTGAAGCGTGGCGGGTCCTGCCTGGACTATTTGGTTTGCTGGATTGGAATTTCTTCGTCGTTTACCGGCTTGGTCTTTTCAATACCGAAGTCTTCCGAGAGGGCACCTTTCTGATCCGGGCTCTGCTTGGCGGCATAGTCCCGGGGCGGGGCGAGGGGACCCGCTTCCTCTGTGTTTTGAGGCTCGAAAACGGCATCAGATTCGGTCGGTAGCAGTTTATTGGCGACATCGGAGGAACACAGATCCTGCGCACCGCTGGCCAGGTGCTGATAGACATCGCGATAACTCTCCGTCATGTGCTGCACCAGTTCCGCTGTCATGCTGAAATGATCGCTGACGCTGTTCCGGTATTCGCTATGGTTGTCTTTGAGTTGCCTGATCTCGTTCTCAAGCTGCCGGATGCGGGACGGACTGGCATTGAGTCTGCCGGCTATCAGCACGCCGATAACCATGCCTAATGCGAGAGCACCAATTCCAACCAGCCAAACCACGTGTAATTTCCTCGAATCTTGATATTGTTAAAAGGTTCTCGAATGCTGCGAGAACCGAGTATACCTTACAAGGCTATTGGCGTCAGCGAATTAGCGGCCCGCCCGCCTAATTTGCCTGGCGCTGGTGGCAAGTGCTGCCCGCAGCCTGTTGCCACTCTCGAGAACGATTCCTCTCCGCTAGTCTCGGGAGGCAAAGCCGCCTAGAATGCGGCTGCTTTGATAAGACAATCGGCTAAATGGAACCACTTAAGCGCTACAGGCAGGACCTCGATCGGGGCGAAATTAGCGAGGACGATGAGCAAATGCGGATCGTTCAGCTGCTTGACCGCCTGCACAGGGAACTGGTCGAGACAGAAAGCGAGCAGGAGGGTTTCTGGGGCAGGCTGCGTCAGAAGCTGCCGGGACAGGGCAAGCGGGATGATAGCCCGAAGGGCCTCTATCTCTGGGGTGGCGTAGGCCGGGGCAAGACTTACCTGATGGACCTGTTCTATGAAAGCCTGCCGCTGACCGCCAAGCGGCGAACCCATTTCCATCGTTTCATGCAGGAGATTCATCAGCAACTCACCCGACTGCAGGGTGCGGCAGACCCCCTGCAAAAGGTCGCCGCGAACATTGCAGAGGACACCCGCGTTCTGTGTTTTGACGAATTCTTCGTCTCTGATATCGGTGACGCCATGATTCTGGCCGGGTTACTGGATGCGCTGATCTCCCGCTCGGTAGTCCTTGTGGCTACTTCCAATGTTGAGCCCCAACGCCTGTATGAGAATGGCCTGCAGAGGGAGAGATTCCTGCCTGCGATTGCGCTTCTGCAGGCGCATACGGAGATCGCGGAGATACGGCCGGGTACCGACTATCGTCTGCAGCGCCTGAGCAATACCGAACTCTACCTGTATCCCGAAAACGCGCGTAGCGGGGAGAAGCTATTGGCAAGTTTAAGGAGTCTGGCCCCGGATGTGCGCGAAATTCAGGAGGCTCCCATGATCCGCATCCTGCAGAGAGATATTCCGGCCCGGTATTCAGCCGATGATGTGGTGTGGTTCAGCTTCGCTGCGCTCTGCGACAGCCCCCGCAGCGCCTTCGACTATGTAGAGATTGCCAAGCTGTACCATGCCCTGATTCTCAGCGGAGTACCCTGCCTGAATGATGACAACAACGATCAGGCACGGCGCTTTATCAACCTCATCGATGAGCTCTATGACAGGCGGGTGAAGCTTATAATCTCGGCTGATTGCCCCCTGGAAGGGCTGTACAGCGGCACCAGGCTCTCTTTCGAATTCGAAAGAACCCGCTCCAGACTCGTGGAAATGCAGTCCCACGACTACCTGGGACGGGAGCACCGGGCCTGATTTCTGCCTCGATTCAGGCGCCATGCGGCGCTGGGGATCAGGAATACCGCTGCCTGCCCCGAAATACCGCTGCAGCCGCCAAAAATCAGGCCTTCAGGCCGCTAAAACCCCTTGAACATTGGTACTCCCTACTGTAGTATTCGCGCTCTTTTGAATTAAGCCCCAGAACGTGCGATGAAGACTTATAGCGCAAAACCCAACGAAGTCCCCAAGCAGTGGCTTCTGATCGATGCTGAAGGCCAGACCCTGGGCCGCATGGCAGCTGCCATTGCGACCCGTCTGCGCGGCAAGCACAAGCCTGAATATACTCCGCACGTGGATACTGGTGATTACGTGGTAGTCATCAATGCGGACAAGGTCGCTGTCACCGGCAATAAGGCCAAAGACAAGATGTACCACGCCCACTCTGGTTTTCCGGGTGGCTTGAAATCCATTTCATTTGAGAAGTTGCAAGTGCATGCTCCTGAGCGCGCCATCAAGCTTGCGGTCAAGGGTATGCTTCCGCGCACACCTCTGGGCCGGGCGATGTACAAGAAGCTCAAGGTCTATGCGGGTACTGAACACCCCCATAGCGCCCAGCAACCTCAAGCACTGCAACTGTAATAAGGACGAAGATCCAACATGGCAGCTACACAATATTACGGTACCGGTCGTCGCAAGACTTCTACAGCCAGGGTCTATCTGACAAGCGGTAATGGCAACATCACTGTGAATCGCCGTCCCCTGGATGGTTATTTTGGCCGTGAAGTGGCACGCATGATCGTTCGTCAGCCGCTTGAACTGGTGGAGATGACAGAGAAATTCGACATCAACGTCACCGTACGCGGTGGTGGCAGCTTCGGCCAGGCCGGCGCGATCCGCCATGGGATAACCCGCGCGCTGATGGAATACGACAATGAACTGCGCCCGACTCTGCGCAAGGCTGGCTTCGTGACGCGTGATGCCCGTGAAGTTGAGCGGAAGAAAGTGGGTTTGAGAAAGGCGCGCAAGCGACCACAATTCTCCAAGCGTTAATTCGCAGTACAAATCCGAAAAAACGTCGAATTTTATTTCAGATTCGACGTTTTTTTTTGCCTGCGAATAATTAGATTTTTGTTTACAAATCAAGCAGTTGAATTTCCTGGCGTGGGTCTTCGCACTTGCTAAAAATCGTGAAAACGACTAGAATTCTCGCGGTTTTTGAGCCTGATCCAGGGAAAGATTTCTCCCCGCGTCCCCGCGAGAGGAATTCCGGCGCCAATGAAGGGCTGCGCAGCACATCCCGGACCCAGCAGCCAACCCAGACAAGTTTCCAAGCAGATTAATACTGCAAATTTATTTTAAGTAGCGTGCTCTCAAGGAGAAATTTACGGTGACTGACGACAGTACTAACGCTGGCCGTAGGCGTTTCTTGGTGGGCTCCACATCGGTAGTAGGTGCAGCCGGTGTTGTAGGAGCAGCCGTCCCATTCGTAGGATCCTGGAACCCAAGCGCGAAGGCGCGTGCAGCGGGTGCGCCGGTTCGGTTGGATATCAGCCGACTGCAACCCGGTGAAATGCTGGGTCCAATACCCGCCTGGCGTGGTCGACCGATTTTCGTCATTCGCCGCAGTGAGGAAGCCCTGGCTGTCTTGAATGAGGATCCAGGTCGTTTGACCGACCCGAATTCGGAAGACCCCGAGCAACCGGCTTACGCACAGAACGAAACCCGTTCCCGTGACCCGGAAGTCCTGGTTCTGGTAGGCCTTTGTCCCCACCTGTTCTGTTCTCCAACGCCACATATCGAATTACGCCCACAGCCCTTCGATAGTGAATGGCGCGGCGGATTCTTCTGTCCCTGTCACGGCTCTCGCTTCGACCTGGCTGGCCGCGTGTACAGCGGCTCTCCTGCTTCCAGAAACATGCAGGTACCGCCGTATTCTTTCGAGGATGACAATGTTCTGGTGATCGGTATCGATGAGGAGACTGCGGCATGACAGATATCAGCAATTCCGATAATGCCGTAGCTGGCAAGCAATCTGGTCGTGTGATGAATGCACTGACCGGGCTGGTAGGTTGGGTTGATGACCGCTTACCCATCGTGGCTGCCTGGAAGCAGCACATGAGCGAGTATTACGCACCGAAGAACTTTAACTTCTGGTATTACTTTGGGGTTCTGTCCCTGCTGGTACTGGTAATGCAACTGCTTACCGGTGTCTGGCTGACCATGAATTACACGCCGAGCGCAGAGGCAGCCTTTGCGTCTATTGAATACATCATGCGCGACGTGGAATACGGCTGGTTGCTTCGCTACCTGCACTCCACCGGTGCATCGGCGTTCTTCTTCGTTGTCTACATCCATATGTTCCGTGGCCTGATGTACGGCTCTTATCAGAAGCCGAGAGAACTGCTGTGGGTGCTGGGTATGTGTATCTACCTGGTGCTGATGGCTGAGGGTTTCATGGGCTACGTATTGCCATGGGGTCAGATGTCTTACTGGGGTGCCAACGTAATCGTGTCCCTGTTCGGTTCTATTCCCATAATCGGTGAAGACCTGCTGGTATGGATCCGTGGCGATTACCTCATTTCAGGTGCAACCCTGAACCGATTCTTCGCATTGCATGTGGTTGCCTTGCCGATCGTTCTGATTGCCTTGGTGGTTGTACATATTCTGGCCCTGCATGAAGTAGGCTCCAACAACCCTGACGGTATTGAGATCAAGAAAAACAAAGGGCCCGATGGTATTCCAGTCGATGGTGTGCCTTTCCACCCGTACTACACCATGTACCATGACCTTCCTGGTGTGGTTGTGTTCCTGTTTGTCTTCTGTGCGATCGTTTTCTTCGTGCCGGAGATGGGGGGATACTTCCTCGAAGTGGCTAACTTCATCGAAGCCGACTCTCTGAAGACACCGGAACACGTTCCGCCAGTGTGGTACTACACGCCATTCTATTCCATGCTGCGTGCCGTAACCGTGCCGCTGTTCGGGATCGACTCCAAATTCTGGGGCATGCTGGTCATGTTTGGCGCGATCGCCATCCTCTTCGTCCTGCCATGGCTCGACAAGAGTCCGGTGAAGTCAATGCGCTACAAGGGCTGGTATAGCCGCATCGCATTGCTGCTGTTCGTGGTCAGTTTCATCATTCTTGGTGTACTGGGCACACAGGCCGTAAGCCCTGCGAAGACCTTGCTCGCGCAGATAATGACAGTGGTTTACTTCGCGTACTTCATTGCCATGCCCTGGTATACCCGCAAGGAGCAAACGTCACAGCCTCCTGAGCGAGTAACGGGTCGCTTTATCAGCATCCCGCAGTTACTGGGCAGTATCTTGCTGATTATTTTCCTCGTGGCTCTGCCGCTGATGCTGGTATCCGGTAATGCTGAAGCAGCCTCTTCCGGTAATCTGGATCTGGAACACGTGGAAACTGACTTCGAGGACAAGGATTCATTGCAGCGTGGTTTCCGCACTTATATGAATTACTGTGTTTCATGTCATGAGCTCGGCTATGCGCGTTACGAGCGTACCGCCGACGATCTTGGTATTCCCCACGACATGGTCCTAGCCAACCTGGTATGGGACGGTTCGCTGATCGGTGACCTGATCGAAAACTCGATGGCAAAAGAAGACGCTGAAAACTGGTTTGGTGCCGCTCCCCCTGATCTCACACTGGCGGGGAGGGTGCACAGCCCGGATTGGCTCTATACCTATCTGAGGTCGTTCTATAACGATGAGTCGAGAATCTTCGGTGCCAATAATAAGATCTTCCCTAACGTCGCCATGCCGAACGTGCTACACGGGCTGCAGGGGGATGTGACCTGTGATGATCATGGCGCGGGAGACCCTACCCAATGTGATTTGCATCATGTGGATGGTACCGGCGAGCTCAGCCCGGCGGAATTCGATTCCATGATCGCTGACCTGGTTAACTTCATGTACTACATAGGTGAACCGGTTCGCGACAGGCGCCAGCAAATAGGGATATGGGTTCTGGCTTTTCTCGGGGTGCTCTATGTGCTCACGGCGCTCATTGGCCGGGAGTTCTCCAAGGACTATCACTAGTCTGAAATCGCACTTGAATACAATATAAGTAAAAAATACATAGAGGCTTACCTATGGGCGTGGTCGCAAAACGTTCTTCAATGACTTTTTATTCGGATGGAACCAGTCACTACAGCCACCGGGTTCGAATTGTCCTGGCTGAAAAAGGTGTGACGGTTGAGACCATCGATGTCGATCCGAATAACAAGCCGGAAGATCTGGCCACGCTGAACCCCTACAATACGCTGCCCACGCTGGTAGATAGGGATCTGGTCCTGTATGAAGCAGACATCATGATGGAATACCTGGATGAGCGTTTTCCTCATCCGCCGCTATTCCCTGTCTATCCCGTGGCGCGAGCACAAAGCCGATTGTGGATTTATCGCATCAAGCAAGACTGGTGCGATCTCGTCGATGCCTTAATGGCGAAAGACGGTACCCCATCGCAACTGGATAAGAAGCGCAAGGAGTTGCGGGAAAGTCTGATCTCGATTGCGCCCATATTCGGCGAAAAGCCTTTCTTCATGAGTGATGAATTCACAATCGTCGATTGTTGCGTTGCGCCCATCCTGTGGCGACTGCCCTACATGGGAGTCGATCTTGGCAAGTCCAAGGCGGTGAAACCCATGCTCGAGTATCGCGACCGACTGTTCGAGCGAGATTCCATCGTAGCCAGCTTTTCCGAGCAAGAAAAAGAAATGGTGTAGTGCTTTCCTGCGCCTTCAGGCCGAAGGGGTGCCGTATGACAATGACTTCCAGTCGACCCTATATGGTTCGCGCTTTGTACGAATGGATTGTCGAAAATGACTTCACGCCCTATATCCTGGTGAATGCTTACGAGAACGGTGTCGAAGTGCCTCAGGAGCATGTTAAGGACGGCCAGATAATCCTCAACATCTCACCTATCGCCATTCAGGACCTGAATATTGGCAACGAATTCGTTGACTTCGAGGGTCGCTTCGCGGGGATTCCCAAGCGGGTAATCGTGCCCATGCACGCTGTGTTGGGAATCTATGCCAAGGAAAACGGGCAGGGTATGATCTTCGAGTCCGAAGCACCCATCCCCGAGCCTCCACCAACTGGTAGCGATCGACCTCCGGTCGACTCTGGTCGAGAAAAGCCGGCCGAAAAAAAGGGAGACAAGAAGCCTCCCTTACGACTGGTGAAGTAAGTCCTGGTTCCCAGGACCTAATTAATATATTCGAACACCTTAACCACGCGTGAGACGCCGGATACGTTGCGTGCAACGTTTGCCGCGTTATCGCCTTCCATTTCGCTTATCAGTCCCATCAGGTACACGGTACCATTCTCGACAACAATCTTGATCTGATCCGACGGTACATCGCGGTTGGTCATCATGCGAGTTCTTACCTTGGTGGTGATCCAGGTATCGTTGGTTCGCGAGACCAGGCTGGTTTTGCCGCTGACCTCCATTTCGTTGTGAATACGCTTGATCTTGGCGCTGGCCTGACTGGCAATTTCGGTAGCTCTTGCCTTGAGGGCTTCTGATTCGACCTGGCCTAGCAGCAGTAAAACGCCGTTATAGCTAACAGCGTCTATGTGTGCGTTCTTCAACCCTGGTTCCTGAGATTTCATGTTCACCAGCACCTTGGTCTCGATGGCCTCATCCTCGACCCTGGCACCGGTTGTACGCTCGGTTGGATCTTCCTGTATTCCTTCATCACCTGTGGTCTCAACAAGGATCGTTGTACAAGAAGACATCGCCAAGGTAATCAGCAGCACGAGAATATTGCGGGATTTCATGCCTCATCTCCTCCGAATAATCGTGTATCGATAAAATCACAAAGGCAGTGTATGACTATCAAGTGCACTTCCTGGATGCGCGCAGTTCTCTCTGATGGCACCCGAATCTCGACATCCTGGTCGCTCAGCATCCCGGCGATGTCGCCTCCATCCCGCCCAGTCAGTGCGACAACGCCCATGCCGCGTTCGTGAGCGGCCTTGATTGCCGTGATCACATTCGGGGAATTACCGCTAGTGGAAATGGCCAGTAACACATCCCTGTCATTTCCCAGGGCGCTTACCTGCTTGGAAAAAATTTCGTTGTAGTCGTAGTCATTGGCTATCGCCGTCAGGGTAGAGCTGTCTGTAGTGAGCGCGATGGCCGGCAATCCCGGACGTTCTTTCTCAAACCGGTTCAGTAGCTCGGCGGAAAAATGCTGGGCATCGCCCGCAGACCCGCCATTGCCGCAGCTCAGAATCTTTCCTTCGTTGAGCAGACACTCCACCATCAGATCGCCCGCGCGGTGCACGTATTCAACCAGGTCTCCGGCAGAGCGCTGCTTGACTTCGATGCTTTCCAGAAAGTGGCCGAGAATTCTTTCTTGCAAATCCATGAGTACTACCTTCAAGTACTGCCTTTTTCAGTATTAGCTTATATCGGCAGAAATCTGCCAAGTGTTACCCCGGGCGCGGCACAATTCGATGCCGGTCTGTTGTTACCAGTAGACAGGGTAGAAGCCCGATAAGTTTCAACTGAAGGCATTTTTGATCCAGTTTATTTCGAGATTCCCCGCTGTGGGACCCGTCATGGCCACCACATCAAACCGGCAGACGCGATTGCGATAGCGGGGCTTGCCCTGTAGCCAGGACCTGGCTGTCAGTCGCAGCTTGTGTTGTTTGGCTCGCGTGACCGATGCCGTTGCGCCTCCAAATTTTTCCGAAGCACGGTAACGTACTTCCACGAAAATCAGGACGTTTGGTTCCTGTGTCATGATAAGGTCGATCTCCCCGAACCGGCTATTGAAATTTCGCTCCAGTAGCCGCAGCCCCTGCTTGCGCAGGAATTTCAGTGCCCGGGTTTCCAGCTGCCAACCTCGCGCCCGGCTGCTCAGCGGCGTCAATGCGGAAAAATTCAAAGGTGGGGGCACGACCGATGGTGTTGCGAGCGACAGGACGGGTTACTAATCGTCGCTTGCAACGCTGCCGTCTGTCTGCGCGACGGCTCTGCCATTTATGAATCTGGCAACCTGCAGCCCGCGACGGATACGGCCATTCTGATCAACCGTCAGTCTGCCTGTGGTGCCGAAAATGCTGTCAAGCTGCCCGGAGGAAAGCATGCCGAGTCTGGTGTACAGGCCAAAACTGTCAATCCCCAGGGCGCGCAGTCTCTGCAATGGTGCCAGGGTGCTGCGAAGGTTTACATCGATGGACGCCTTTAACTCATCGTCTTTGTTCAATAACCAGGGCTCGGCAGTAAACCAGATGCCATTGAGGTCCCGGTTATCGTTCTCGCTCTGCTGGCCGTCGAAAATGGAGGGCAGGGCAAACACGGGCAAATCCTCGGCGAAGTAGAATGCAAGCGTAGGCTTGATGAGCCTCCCTTGCCGTGGATTGGCTATGAGGAAGATAAAATCGATATCCTGTCGTCGCCGGGGAGTAAATTCCATGCTGTTACGTGGCAGGATATCCAGCAGCCTCTGCGCCCGGGCCTCGCTGGAGTCTATGGCCATCAGACGTTTTACAACGTCTGAGTAGTCGTTTGTCTCACTGTAACTGGCTGCCGAAACCACGCTTCCCCCCAGCGTCTCCCAGGTTGATCGAAACACACCCTGCAGGCGCAGGTAGTCCTGGGACTGCGGTGTCACGATGGCCACCTTGCGATGCCCCTCCAGCCAGGCGAATTGCGCTGCCTGATCGATTTCATCCTCGGGCGCCAGCCCGAACTGGTAGAGGTTACGTGGGAGTTGCCCGGGATTATCGAGATAGTTGAGTGCGAGGGTGGTGATCGGTAATCGATCCATGCCCTGCAGCTGATTGACCAACGCTTTGCTTAGGGGGCCGATCATCAGGTCAGCTCCCTGATCTGTCGCTTGTTCGTACAGTTCCAGGACATCGCTGATGCCGGAGCTGTCCAGGACGGTGACCTGGGGCTGGTTGCGATTTTCCGCCAGGGCCTGGTAATAGGCGCTGAGAAAGCCCTCCTGAATGGCAAGGCCAGCTGCCTGGTTCAGGGGCAGGACCAGCGCAATATGTCGGGGGCGTTGTTCCCATGTCTCCCTGAGATCGGCCAATGCGGTGGGTAAGCGTTGTGTGGCTGGGTGGCTGGACCATATCGTCTGCCAGCGCGCTATCGCGTCCAGCTGACTGCTCAGACTGAATTCGTCGTCCCGGTATACCCTCTCCAGTTCGATCCAGCCCCGTAACTCATAGCTGCTGGCATCCGCCGCCAGTTGATTCAGCGAGCTATCACTCAGATTCTGCAAGGCCAGCCAGATACGGTCGAAGATATCGCTGCTGGCATCATTGACGTAGTATGCGGACGCTTCCGCATAAGCCGATACGGCCTCGGCAAGTTGATTATTGCTCTCATGCAAGCGACCGAGCGTGTCATAGTAGATCGCCCCCAACTCTGTTGTGGGGTCGGCAGCACTCGTCAGTGAACCCTCGAGCCAGCGCAGGGCGGCAGCAGGATTCGAACGCCGCTGCGCGAGGCTTGCTTGCAACAACGCATAGCGCAGACGCTGCTGTGGCAGCAATCGATCCGGTTGACCCAGGGATTCGAGGACGCGATTGGCGGCCTGCAATTCGGAGCTTGCCAGCAAGTCTTCGGCACCTTGCAACAGCAGCTCATTTCTCTCCGTTGCCGCCAGGGACTCCGCTTCACTCAATAGCTGATCTACACTGACTGAGGTAGACTGCAGGACCGGTTCGTCAGGTGCCTGGTCGCCTGGCGTGCTGCTACAGGCGGTAATCAACACAGGCAACACGCTTGCGAGCAATACGGGGAGGGCGCGGCGCAGCCGTCGGCCAGCCTGCGCCGAATAGGAAGATTTGCTGGAGCACAGGGCTGGAAGTAGAGGCATCATTGCTTCATCGAAAGGTGCATGTCACTGGCTGGGGCCAAGCTTGAAGGGCCAAGTGTGCCACAGAATGGTATTGAATTGCCGGGTCATGAGCACTGAAACGCGGGCTATTGTTTAGCCAGCCGTTTAACAGCCTCAGGTTTCTGTCAGTTACTTATGGTTAACTACGGCTACTTACGATCACTTGATCGATTTCTGTGTAACCGAAATGACCTGGCAAAAAGACTAATACAAGATCGGGAACTGGGCAATTTTTTGCAGGAATCAGTGTTGGAACAGGGAACTCTCTACATCGTCGCCACGCCGATTGGCAACACGGCAGACATCTCCGCCCGGGCGCTGGAAATCCTCTCGGCCGTCGATCTGGTGGCAGCCGAGGATACCCGCCACAGTGGCAAACTATTGAAGAACTTCGGTATCGAAACGGCACTCAAGGCGTATCATGACTTTAGCGATGCAGGCACGGAAAAATACTTGCTGGGCTTGCTGGGCGCTGGCAAGTCCATCGCATTGATATCCGATGCCGGCACACCGCTGATTGCTGACCCCGGCTACAGGCTGGTTCGGGCGGCCCGTGATGCCGGTTACAGCGTGTTGCCAATTCCGGGCCCCAGTGCCCTGCTGGCCGCGGTCAGTATAGCTGGTTTGCCGACAGACCGGTTTGCTTTCGAAGGCTTTCTTCCCGCGAAAGAGATTGCTAGAAACAAGCAACTGGCAGCGCTGAAAGATGAGGAGCGTACCCTCATTTTCTATGAGGCGCCTCACAGGCTCCGGCAGAGTCTGCAATCCCTGCATGACATCTTTGGGACAGGGCGCCGGATCTTCATTGCCCGCGAATTAACGAAACGATTCGAAGAACATTTCAGCGGCGACCTTGGGCAAAGCCTGACCTGGCTGGACGCCAACGAGAATGCGGAGCGGGGGGAACTGGTGCTGGTGGTCGCCGGGAAAGCTGGACAGGATGCAGTCGATGCCAGCATGACGGCTGCGATGCGCTTGTTTTCCCTGTTGCGCACGGACCTGTCGCTGAAACGGGCGGTGGCAGTTGCTGCAGAATTCTGCGGGGTCAGGAAGAACGAACTCTACGAGCGGGCCCTCGCAGCGGAAGGGCAGGGGAAGTCATCGGCCAGCGATTGATCCCGGTGGGCGAGGCTACTGCATGCCGGTATTGCGTCAGCCCCTGTTTCTCTATAGTCTGCCGCTGAGTCAGCCGGGCAATTGCTGCCGGATCATTTGGTCCGGTGGAGGAAAGTCCGGGCTCCGCAGAGCAGGGTGCCAGGTAACGCCTGGGAGGTGCGAACCTACGGCTAGTGCAACAGAAATTATACCGCCCGGTTACCGCAAGGTAGTCAGGTAAGGGTGAAATGGTGCGGTAAGAGCGCACCGCGCGACTGGTAACAGTTCGTGGCAAGGTAAACCCCACCCGGAGCAAGGCCAAATAGGAATCCGTTAATGTTGCTCGCATTGGATTCGGGTAGGCCGCTACAAGCCTGTGGTGACACAGGCTGCAGATGAATAATTGTCCTCGACAGAACCCGGCTTACAGGCTGGCTCATTTTTTTTCCAGCAAGAGCCTCTGAACTGCGCTTGTCAGAGCAGGCTCGGATTTTCCAGGCAACTCTCCAAAATCCCGCCTTTTTGCCGGTTATCCGGGCAAGAATAGCCCTCGACAGGCTCGATCCAAACTTAAGAAATTACTTTAATTAAACGCAGTATTTCGCTGTATTTATTGTTTTTTTGCGCCTTTGAAGCTGACAAGATCACAGCAACTTCCCTACTTTTAGCGGCATGTTCCCGTAAATTCTTGAAAAAAATACATAAATTGTCTTGCGCAGATGCCGATGCAACCCTATAGTGTGGCTTTGTGGAGAAAAGTGGAATTTTTTGTTCAATTGTGGGGAATCGTGGTTAAGCCCGACCGGGTTTCATGAATTTCCCTCCCTAACAAGAATTCCCAACATCAAAAATGGGGACGGCTGGTGTTTCGCGGCATCAACACAATCAACCTGGATGCTAAAGGGCGTATGGCTATGCCAGCACGCTATCGCGAGCAATTGATGCAAAATTGTTCCGGGCATCTCGTTGTCACCATCGATACCAATCATCGCTGTCTGCTGCTTTACCCGCTTGCCGAGTGGGAACAGATAGAACGACAGATTGAGTCGCTCTCGAGTTTCGATCCCATGTCGCAGCGGGTGAAACACCTCCTCATCGGTCACGCAAACGACCTTGAATTAGACAGCAATGGAAGGATTTTGTTGCCGCAGGAGCTACGTCTCTATGCGCAACTGGAAAAGCATGTCTGCCTTATCGGGCAGGGCAAGAAGTTGGAAATCTGGGACCAGGAGAGTTGGAACCAGCAACGCGATCACTGGCTGAGTGAATCTTCGACCGAGGGGGAGCTACCTGAGAAGCTGAGAACGCTTGCGCTCTAGGTGGCCGTAATGGATGACCCAGCAAGCGCCACATAAAACTGTTCTGCAAGAGGAGGCAGTGTCGGCGCTGGCAATTATCCCTGATGGAATCTACGTCGATGCCACGTTTGGACGTGGCGGTCATTCCCGGTCGATCCTGGCGCAATTGAATGCCAGTGGCCGCTTGCTGGTTTTGGATAAAGATGTTGAGGCTATCGCGGAAGCGACCCGGTTGGCAGAAAAGGATAAGCGCGTGATCTACGCCCATACACCATTTAGCCGATTGTCAGAGATCTGCCAGCAATACGATCTGGCGGGCAAGGTTAACGGCGTCTTGTTCGACCTTGGTGTGTCTTCCCCGCAATTGGATGATCCCGACCGTGGCTTCAGCTTCATGCGCGATGGTCCGCTCGATATGCGGATGAATACCGAGACCGGGATCACTGCCGCCGAATGGATTAAAAATGCCGCCGAAGCTGAGATCGCCGATGTGCTGTACCACTATGGTGAGGAGAAGCATTCCCGTCGTATGGCCAGAGCGATCGTTAAGGCGAGGCTGGAGGCACCCATTACCACGACGGCGCGGTTGGCTGAAATCGTCAAGGAAGCGAACCCGGCCTGGGAGCGTGACAAGCATCCAGCCACCCGGGCTTTCCAGGCAATTCGAATCTACATCAATGAAGAGCTCGACGAGATTCGCCTGGCGCTGCAACAGGCCATTGATGTCCTGGCGATCGGTGGCCGAATGGCGGTGATCAGCTTTCATTCCCTGGAAGACAGGATCGTTAAGCGATTCATTGCGGAACAGGCTCGTGGTGATCGCTATCCCCGGGGCTTGCCGATTCCAGCGGATCAGTTGAATCCCGTGTTGCGCAAGGTCGGTGGGGCGGAGAAGCCCTCGAAAACAGAGATTGAGTCGAATCCCCGGGCACGCTCAGCCGTATTACGCGTGGCCGAAAAAATTGGGCAGGCAGTACCTTGACCGTGAATACCAAAGTGGAAAGAAAAACAGCTGAAGCGCAGGCAGACGGGAGCAGACGCTCCGTTCTCAATTGGCTGGGAGTTGGAAACACCTGGTCTGCACTGTTGTATATCGCCTTGGCTGTTGTGCTCAGTTCCGGACTCTCGGTGGTGCGTACAACCCATGCTAATCGGTTTGCATTCAACGAACTGCAGCAATTGAAAGACGAGGCAAACAGGCTGGATGTGCAATGGGGTCAGCTATTATTGGAGCAGAGTACGTTTGGTCTTGACGGTCGTATCGAGCAGAAGGCCGTGGACCAGCTGCAAATGCAGGTGCCAGATATTGATGACATCGTGATGGTGCAACATGACTGAAGGCAGACTCACAGGGTTCTTCGGGCAATGGCGTCGCATGCTGGTGTTGTTCGGCCTGCTTCTCTGTGTTGCTGCAATTGGCTGGAAGTTAAGTGCGCTGCACATTATGCAAAGGGATTTCCTGCAGGGGCAGGGCGACGCCCGCACCATTCGCACCATCCCGCTGGTGGCAAACCGGGGGCTGATTACCGATCGCAATGGCGAACCGCTGGCGGTAAGTACGCCGGTGCAGTCCATCTGGGTTAATCCGGGTGAGCTGGTTCAGGACCCTGCCGCTATCAGGAGGTTGGCAGTGGCACTGGAGTTAAATCCGGATGTGTTGCTTACCAGCATTAACAATAATGCGAGCCGGGAGTTCCTGTATGTGAAGCGTCGATTGGCACCGGCCGATGCGGAAGCCGTGCTGGCTCTGAATATCGATCATGTCTATACCCAGCAGGAATATCAGCGTTTCTACCCACAGGGTGAGGTAACTGCCCACCTGGTTGGTTTCAGCAATGTCGATGATGTAGGGCAGGAAGGTCTCGAGCTTACCTATGACGATTGGTTGAGTGGAGTTTCCGGTCGTCGTCAGGTCATGAAGGACCGGCGTGGCCACATCATAGAAGAACTCAACACGATCGAAACCGCCGAGCCAGGCAACAACCTCACCCTGGCCATGGACTTCCGCTTGCAGAATCTGGCTTACCGTGCGCTCAAAGCAGAGTTCATAACCCGTCGAGCCAAGGGTGCGTCGGCCGTCATCCTCGATGTCGACACGGGTGAGGTGTTGGCCATGGTGAACCAGCCGTCTTACAACCCGCATAACAAGGCAAACATGACGGACTTCAGCGTGCTGCGAAATCGGGCGATCACTGATGTCTTCGAGCCTGGTTCTACGGTGAAAGCATTTACGATAACTGCCGCGCTGGAATCTGGGCTCTATACGCCAGGCACTATCGTTGAAACGGGTCCGGGATGGATGATGGTGGGGCCCTATGAGATTCGCGATATTGCCAACTACGGCACCCTGACGCTGGAGAAGGTGATCACCAAGTCCAGTAACATCGGCACCAGCAAGATCGCATTTGAGATTGGTCCCGAGCCTATTCGCGATGTATTGCAGCGCGTCGGATTCGGCGAGGTAACCGGAACTGGCTTCCCCGGCGAGCGCGGTGGCGTGTTGCCTAATCCGCGTCGCTGGAGTCGCATAGAAACTGCCACGCTTTCTTACGGCTATGGTTTATCCGCGTCGGCCTTGCAACTGGCGCGGGCTTATTCGGTGATCGCTGATGACGGCATTCGCAAGCCGGTCTCACTGTTAAAACTAAGCGAAAGTGAACTAGCCAGCCTGCCCCGTGAACAGGTGATAGAGGCGGCTACCGCGAGACGTGTCCGGGAAATGCTGGAGACCGTGGTCGATCGCAGTCGCGGCGGGTCTGCCATCGACGCAAATATTCCCTTCTACAAGGTAGCTGGAAAGACCGGAACGGCTCACGTGGTGGGGGAAATGGGGTATGAAGAAAACCTTCATAATTCTCTGTTCGTGGGCATGGTGCCGGCTTCAGATCCGGAAATCGTCGTGGTCATCGTTATTAATGAACCCAAGGGTGAAGAGCACTACGGTGGTCAAGTGGCTGCACCGGTATTTGCTGAAATAGCAGCGGGTGCAATGCGAGTTCTCAATGTGACACCGGACAAGATTCCGGAACCGGAACTGGCCTTGAGCGGGGCAAACTAGACTATGAATACAGCAGAGAAGCTACAGCCACACTCTAGCCTGATCGATCTGGTTCAGGGTCTGGTGGACATACCCGATACCAAATTGGATTCCCTGGCCGTAAAAGTAACCGGTATTCAGATGGATAGCCGCTTGCTTAAGCCCGGTGATCTCTTCATTGCCTGTTTTGGTCGAAACCATGATGCCCGGGACTACATCGATGAAGCTCTAGCGCTGGGAGTCAGTGCCGTGCTGGCAGAATCGGGGGGCAACTGGCAAGGCGTTACCGAGAAACAGGGCCGCGCCATCATTGCCGTTGATGAACTCGGTGCCAGGATTAGCGAGATAGCAGCCAGGTTTTATGGACATCCCAGTGAGAAGCTGACGGTGTTCGGTATTACCGGCACCAACGGTAAAACCAGTTGCAGTCAGTTCATAGCGCAGGTGCTCACGGCAATGGGCAACAACTGCGGCGTAATGGGCACGCTGGGCTACGGAATTCCCGGCTCATTAGAGGAAACCCTGCTCACCACGCCGGACGCCGTATTCACACAGATGGCGCTGGCAGAAATGTGTGCTGCCAAAATCGATCCTGTCGCGATGGAAGTCTCCTCAGTCGGTTTGCATCAGAAAAGGGTGGCGGCTGTAAAGTTCGACACGGCCTTGTTTACAAATCTAAGCCGCGATCATCTCGACTACCATGACAACATGGAATCCTACGCTGCTAATAAGCGCATCCTCTTTACTATGCCAGGGCTTAAGCACGCGGTTATAAACCTGGATGACGCCTATGCCTTGAGTATGATCAATGCCATTTCCAGCGATGTCGAAATTCTTACCTACAGCACCGAGAACAGGATAGCGACTGTGCATGCAGAGTCCTATGAACTCACCACGAAAGGGTACAGGGCTATCGTAAATACACCACTGGGCAGCGGAGAAATAAGCGGTTGCCTGATCGGCTACTTCAATTTCAGTAATGTGCTTGCGGTGCTGGCTGCCCTGATTGCCTATCTGGGAAAACGTCCCGATGTGGATATTCAGACCATCTGTGGGCAACTGTCCCTGCTTAGGCCAGTAAATGGTCGTATGGAGATCATCGGCGAGAGCGATGACATCACGGTGTTGGTTGACTATGCCCACACCCCCGATGGTTTGCGTAGCGCGCTCGTCGCCCTGCGCCAGCACTTCACGGGAGCGATCTGGTGTGTCTTCGGTTGCGGTGGCAATCGTGATCGAGGCAAGCGGCCTCTCATGGGTGAGATAGCAGAGCAGTATGCGGATCATCTGATACTTACCGATGACAATCCGCGCAACGAAGAAGGTGACCGCATTATTGAACATATTATTAGCGGCATTTCCAGGCCCGAATCCGTGATGGCGATTCGGGACCGTGCCGAGGCAATCAATTACGCCATAAGCCATGCCGTCGCCGGTGATGTCGTGCTGGTGGCTGGCAAGGGTCACGAGAACTATCAGGAGTCAGGCGGGCATCGGGTGTTATTCAGCGATGCCAATCAGGTGCGCCTGGCATTGAAATCGAGAACCGGGAAGTAACGTGGGTAGTGAAGACGTGATAGAAAGCATGACGATTCTGGAACTGGCACGGGAAATGAATGCTAGAGTGGAAGGCAGCGACGTCGAATTTTCGCAGCTGTCGACGGACTCCCGTTCCCTCAAGGCTGGAGATGCCTATCTTGCTCTCGAAGGGGAGCGATTCGACGGTCACGATTTCGTCAAGGCAGCTGAGGTAGCTGGAGCAGGGGCTGCGATCGTATCCCGAAAAGTGGATGCTGAATTACCGCAACTAGTGGTGCCGGATACCCACAAGGCGCTCGGTGCTATTGCACGCCTCAACCGGATGCGCAGTATGGCCACGGTAATAGCGCTCACGGGTAGCCAAGGCAAGACCACGGTAAAGGAGATGCTTGCCGCCATTCTCAGCAATAAGGCGAGCACCCTGGCAACGCCGGCAAATTTGAACAATACCATTGGCGTACCGCTCACCTTGCTCGGGCTTGCCAGGGAACACGAATATGCCGTTATTGAAATGGGGGCAAACTGTGCCGGAGAAATCGCGTTCAGTTCACAGGTGACCTGTCCTGATATAGCCCTTATAACCAACGCCAGTGCTGCGCATGTTGAAGGGTTTGGAAGCCTCCAGGGAATCGTGGAAGCCAAGGGTGAAATTCTGGATAGCCTCACTGAAGAGGGCATCGCCGTTCTTAATGGCGACGATCCGAACGTAGAACAATGGATCGCCCGGTCCTCACACTGTCGACAGATTCTGTTCTCGGCCAGTGGCAACAAGGCAATGACCTATCGAGCAGAAGACGTCAGCCTGAATGATAAGGGCCAGGTATCTTTCAGGCTCTCAGGTCCAAGAGGTGAGGTGGTGATCGCTCTGCAACTGCTGGGTGTTCACAATGTGGCTAACGCACTGGCAGCGGCGGCGGTTGCGCTGGAAGCGGGTGCGAGCCTGGACGATGTTCGTGATGGGCTGGCAGGGTTGAAACCTGTGCCTGGTCGCCTTGTTAGCATGCCGGGGCTCGGCAATTCGCTGCTGATTGATGACACCTATAACGCTAGCCCTAATTCATTCTTCGCCGCTATCGATGTGCTCAAGTGGTTGCCGGGAAGGCAGGTGCTGGTAGCTGGGGACATGAAGGAGTTGGGTGATGAAGCTGAATCATCACACTTCGCCGTTGGTGAGTACGCGCGTAAGGCGGGCATCCCTGAGCTATGGGTTACTGGTGAATATGCGGAAAAGATGGCTGCGGGATTTGGTAGCGATGCGAAAATTTTCCCCGATCAGGAATCTCTCAAGAACCATTGTATAGAACAAGCCGACAGCGACCTGGTATTCCTGATAAAGGGATCCAGGGGTGCTCATATGGAAGTAGTGCTGGACAAGTTGAAGCTTAAGGGAGATGCCTGATGCTGGTATGGATGTCAGACTTTCTGATGCAGTTCGACAGTAATTTCGCTGTGCTGCAATACATTACCGTGCGCGGCATCTTCAGCATACTCACCTCGCTGGGTGTTTCCCTGGTAATTGGGCCTTACATGATCAGAAGGCTCAACTATCACCAGATTGGCCAGGTCGTGCGTGAAGATGGTCCCGAATCCCACTTCAGCAAGGCCGGCACTCCAACCATGGGTGGGGCGCTTATTCTGGTAAGTATTGCTATTAGCACGCTTCTCTGGGCTGACCTCAACAATCATTATGTGTGGATCGTGCTGCTGGTGACCTTGTTGTACGGTGCCATTGGCTGGGTTGACGATTACCGAAAAGTGTTTGAGCAAAATCCAGCTGGCTTGTCTGCGCGATGGAAGCTGTTCTGGCAATTCGTGATAGGCATTGCCGCCGCGGTAGTGCTTTACGAGACCGCGTTCAGTGAAGTTGAGACCGACTATATCGTTCCCTTTTTCAAGGATGTGGCGATAGATATAGGAATTCTCTATATAGCGATCAGCTCGCTGATGATTGTGGGATTTAGTAATGCCGTAAACCTTACCGATGGCCTGGACGGTCTGGCGATTCTCCCCACGGTCATGGTTGGAGGGGCGCTGGGAGTCATCGCCTATCTTGCCGGCCATGCTGAGTTCTCCTCCTATCTGAATATTCCGAATGTTGTTGGTTCGGGAGAGGTTGTTATTTTTGCTGGCGCCCTTGTTGGTGCTGGCATGGGTTTCCTGTGGTTCAACACTTATCCTGCGCAGATCTTTATGGGCGACGTGGGTGCTCTTGCCCTGGGGGCAGCGCTAGGTGTCATGGCTATCGTGTCAAGACATGAGATTGTGCTGTTCATAATGGGCGGTGTATTCGTGATGGAAACCGCGTCGGTGATCCTGCAGGTGGCGTCCTATAAATTAACCGGCAAACGAATTTTCCGGATGGCGCCATTACATCACCATTTTGAATTAAAGGGTTGGCCAGAACCCAGAGTGATCGTTCGTTTCTGGATTATTACTGTAATGCTGGTGCTGTTTGGGTTAGCGACCTTGAAACTAAGGTGATGAGTCTGGCGAACCAGTTAGGGACGGAACACTATGGTTCCTAAGTCGGAGCGCTACAAGCTCATCGTTGGGCTCGGAGCAACCGGTTTGTCTTGTGCGCGATTCCTTGCCAGCAAGGGTGAGAGTTTCAGAGTGGTAGACAGCAGGCCAAATCCGCCGGCACTGGCTGAATTCCGGAAGCTGTTTCCAGCCGTTGAATGTGAGTTAGGTGATTTTCAAGTGCAGACGTTCATGAATGCAGAGCAATTGATTGTGAGTCCTGGAGTTAGTTTACAGACTCCAGTGATAGCTGCTGCCATGAAGAGCGATGTACCGGTAACGGGCGATATAGATATTTTTTCCAAGGAAGTGACAAGTCCAATCGTTGCGGTGACTGGCTCTAACGGCAAGAGCACAGTTGTGGAAATCCTGGCTGCTATCCTGAAGTCGGCTGGTGTGAAATATGCATTGGGTGGAAATCTGGATGGGGCAAACTTCAAGCCAGCCCTGGATCTTCTGGTAGGGCCGCCTGCGGAAATTTACATATTGGAGCTGTCCAGTTTTCAGTTGGAGACTACCGAAAACCTGGCCGCCGAGGTGGCAACAATTCTCAACGTGAGTGAGGATCATCTCGATCGCTACACTAGCCTGGAAGATTATACGAAGGCGAAGCAGCGAATTTTTAATGGGTGTCACCGTGTGGTAATCAACCGAGACGATCCCGCCACAAATCCTCCCGATTCTATAGCCGTCCCTTCGATGGACTTCGGTTTCTCAAGACCCGGGGTGAATGGGCTTGGCCTCTTGGAAGAAGACGGTGATCAGTATCTGGCCTATCAGTTTGAAAAGATCGTGTCGGTCAATGAACTGAAAATAGTAGGACAGCACAATATCGCTAACGCACTGGCTGCCATCGCACTCGCTCTCAGTGTGGGAATCGAACTCGATGCGATCCGTCGGGCTGTGCGAGAATTTACTGGTCTGCCCCATCGCTGTCAGTGGGTGGCGTCCATCAAGGGTGTTGACTTCTATAATGACTCCAAGGGAACCAATGTTGGTGCCACCATGGCCGCAGTAGAAGGTCTCGGTCATCGGATCAGCGGACACATCCTGCTGATAGCTGGCGGCGTTTCCAAGGGAGCCGATTTCTCTCCGCTCGCACCAGTGATCAATCGCTGGGTAAAGGAAGTTATCCTGATCGGTCGTGATGCCATGGAGCTGGCGGCCAACCTCGACAGCGACTTACAGACCTATTTCGCCAAGGACATGCAGGATGCTGTAGCGGTTGCCCTCGAGCACGCATTGCCGGGCGATGCAGTGTTGCTGTCACCCGCCTGTGCCAGCTTCGATATGTACGATAACTACCAGCATCGTGGTCAGGTATTCGTGCAATCCGTGGAGCGCCTGCAATGAACATGGCTTCCATTACACACCAGATTCCGGGAGGAATTCGGCGCGAACAGAAATTGAATCTGCTGCTGCTGGTAGTAAGTCTGTTGATAACTATTGGCTTGCTCATGATGACTTCTGCGTCGGTCGAGATTGCCAGCAGTCAGTACGGCGACCCTTTCTACCATTTCAAGCGCCAGATTATTTTCGCGACCATCGGTGTGATTGGCATGCTAATCACTTTGCATCTGCCCATGCATTTGTGGCGCAGCCTGAGCTGGTTTCTGTTAATGGCATCCTATGCGTTGCTACTGCTGGTTCTGATTCCCGGAATTGGTAAGGTGGTTAATGGTAGCGCGCGCTGGATTGACCTGGGCTTCTTCAATCTGCAGCCTTCCGAGTTGGCGAAAGTGTTTATCGTCATGTACATCGCCGCCTATCTCGAGCGGCATATGGAAGAAGTACGGGATCAGTGGTCGGGATTTCTCAAGCCCATGCTGGTAATTTCGGCGGCCGTAGTGCTGCTGCATTTCGAACCCGACCATGGTGCCATGGTGATTCTTCTGCTGACGGCATTCTGTATGATTTTCCTTGCCGGGGCCAAGCTCTATCGGTTCGTGTTGATGCTGGTGCTCTTCACGGGAGCAGTGACTTATGTCGCCGTGATGAAACCCTATGTGATTGAAAGATTCTCTTCCTATCTGAATCCCTGGGCCGCCGAGAATGTCTACGGCGGAGGTTATCAACTTACCCAGGCGTTGATCGCTTTCGGTCGGGGAGGCTGGTTTGGAGTTGGCCTGGGAAACAGTATTCAGAAGCTGTATTTCCTGCCGGAAGCACACAACGATTTCGTGCTGGCTATTATCGGTGAAGAGTTGGGCCTGGTAGGGGTGAGTTTCGTTGTGCTGCTGTTCGTTTCCCTGGTGTGGCTGGGATTTTCAATCGCCCGCAAGGCAGAGCAGCAGGGTCAAGTATTCAACAGCTTCGTTGCCTACGGTATCTCGCTGTTGTTCGCGGGACAGGCATTGATCAATATCGGAGTGAATATCGGCTTACTGCCAACAAAGGGTCTGACCCTGCCTTTCCTTAGCCAAGGGGGTGCCAGTCTGATTGTGTGCTGCTTCATGGCTGCGATCCTGATTCGAATTCAATATGAAACAGAATTTACAGATTCTGAATCGGTAGAGAGCATCTGGCCATGGAAACAAGGAGACTGAAAGTGTTGATCATGGCAGCAGGTACGGGTGGTCACGTGTTTCCGGCATTATCGATTGCTCATGCCTTAAAGGAACAAGGTGCAGATGTGCAATGGCTTGGTACGCCTCAGGGTATGGAAAACAAGCTATTGGCGGACACCGATATTCCCCTGCACCAGGTTTCAGTGAAAGGCTTGCGCGGTGCTGGCTGGAAGAGGCTGCTCGCCGCACCATTCATGATTATGCAGGCATTCTGGCAATCGCTACGGATCATGAGAAGGCTGGATCCGACTTGTGTCGTGGGTATGGGTGGGTTTGTCTGCGGCCCGGCGGGTGTGGCCAGCAAGGTGCTCGGTATCCCGCTACTTATTCATGAGCAGAACGCGGTCGCAGGACTTACCAACCGCCTGCTCAGCCCCTTTGCAGATAGAGTTTGCGAGGCGTTTCCCGGGACATTCAAAGCCAGCGACAGGCTGGTGTTTACCGGAAACCCTGTGCGCAAGGAGATTGGAGCTCTGAAGAACCGGAGTGATCAGGCGGCCGATAGAGAGGCTGATAAAGAGGCTTCCTTCCGGCTGTTGGTGCTCGGCGGCAGTCAGGGCGCACAGGCTATCAACCAGGTGTTACCCAGAGCGTTGCAACTGCTCATGCAGGAAGTCTCTGTGCAGTGCCTTCATCAAACCGGCAGTGCACAACTTGACGCTGCCCGCAGCGCCTATCGGGAACTGGGCATGGAGTTGGATTCAGATATTCGGGTGGAGCCTTTCATCAATGACATGGCGGCAGCCTATCGGTGGGCAGATCTGGTCGTGTGTCGGTCCGGAGCGAGCACGGTGTGCGAGATCGCAGCAGCAGGTTTGCCAGCCATATTCATTCCTTACCCCTATCACAAGGATATGCAGCAGACCTTGAACGCTTCCTGGCTGAGCGAAGCCGGTGCTGCCGAAATATTGCAGCAAAGTGTCTTGTCGGATGCCGAGCTGTCATCTCGGATCGTGTCCTACGCAACTGATCGAGAGAAGCTGGCCAGTAGCGGAGAAAAGGCTCGCGCCCAGGCGATCTATGATGCCGATATGCGCATTGCTCAATTGTGTCGAGAGGTAGCTAATGGCGCGTAAAACCATTTTGCACGATGTGCCGGAAATGCGTCGCATCAGGACGATCCACTTCGTTGGCATCGGGGGTGCAGGCATGTGTGGCATCGCAGAGGTGCTGCTCAATCAAGGCTACCGCATCACGGGTTCTGATCTGAAGCAATCGGCCAACACGGAACGTTTGCGCAAGATGGGAGCGCGGATCAAGGTGGGTCATGAGGCCAGGCAGGTCAGTACCGCCGATGTAGTGGTGTATTCCAGTGCCATAAACCGCAAGAACCCGGAGATCAAGGCCGCCATCGATCAGGGCAAACCCCTGATTCCACGTGCCGAGATGCTTGCCGAGTTGATGCGCTACCGGCATGCCATAGCCATTGCCGGTACCCATGGCAAGACTACGACGACCAGTATTCTGGCTTCGGTGCTGGGTGAGGGCGGTTTCGATCCTACCTTCGTCATTGGCGGCTTGCTCAATAGCGCGGGCAGTAATGCCCGCTTGGGCGAATCAAGGTACCTGGTCGCAGAGGCTGACGAGAGTGATGCCTCATTCATGCACCTGCAGCCAATGGTCGCCGTGATCACCAATATTGAAGCCGATCACATGGGAACCTACGGCGGTGATTTTGAAAAGCTCAAGACATATTTTGTGGATTTCCTGCACAACCTGCCGTTCTATGGCCTGGCCGTGCTCTGTGTCGACGACCCCACTGTTCGCAGTATCTTGCCGCGTATATCCAGGCCAAAGCTCACCTACGGCTTCTCCAGGTCGGCAGACTTTCGAATTTCAAACCTTAGCCAGAAGGGCTTAAGCACGTATTTTGAGGTCATCAGGCCAGATCGCAAGAATCCTCTGAAAGTGCAGCTGAACATGCCCGGCAGGCACAACGCCCTCAATGCGACAGCCGCCATAGCTGTCGCCACCGATGAAGGCATAAGTGACAGCGCCATAAAACGAGGTATCAAATCCTTCTCCGGAGTGGGGCGGCGTTTCGATGTGCAGGGAGACTTCCCTCTCAGCGGTAAAGGCTCAAAGGTAAAATCAAAGAACGACGCCATGATCACCCTGATCGATGACTACGGCCATCATCCCTCTGAAGTGGCGGCCACCGTGAAGGCGATGCGAGCGGCATGGCCGCGCAGACGGCTGGTGATGATATTCCAGCCCCATCGCTTCAGCCGAACCGCGGATCTCTATGATGATTTCGTCGATGTCCTGTCCGAAGTGGATGTGCTGTTGCTCCTTGAAGTCTATTCGGCTGGAGAGAAAAGAATTCCGGGGGCAGATTCACGCAGTCTCAGCAGAAGTATTCGACTGAGAGGCAAAGTAGACCCTGTTTACGTGCAGAACGAGTCCGATGTGCGCTCGGTATTGAAGGACATTTTGGCGCCTGGCGACATCGTATTGACCCAGGGTGCGGGTAGTGTTGGTGGTCTCGCCAAGGAATTGGTGCAAAAAGGCTTTTAGGTCGGGTAATTTATTGATTTTTTGGAAGATTTTCCATGTTTCAGGTTAAGAAATGTGCCCATGAGAACGATAAATAGAGAACGGATACTAGCGAAAACAGGCCACGTGGTTGTGCTCATGGGCGGTGACTCGCCAGAGCGGGAAATCTCCCTCCAGAGCGGTAACGCGGTGTGCAAAAGCCTGGAAAAACTGGGCGTGCATTTCGATGCGCTGGACGTTGGCAAAGATGTCATCGACAGGTTGCGAGAACTGAATCCGGATATCGCTTTGAACATGTTGCATGGTCAACGCGGAGAAGACGGGGTCATTCAGGGCATGCTGGAGATGTTAGGCATACCCTACACCGGAAGCGGTGTGCTTGCTTCAGCGCTGGCGATGGACAAGGTGAAGAGCAAGCTGATCTGGCGACAGTCCGGATTGAATACTGCCGATTTTGTCCTGCTGCAGGAAGATACAGATTGGAACTCGGTGATCTCAAGGTTTGGCAGGGTCGTGGTCAAGCCGGTAAACGGAGGATCCAGTCTGGGAATCTCGATAGTCGATACGGCTGATGCTTTGCGAACAGAGTTCGCCACCGCACGCAAGTTTGACCAGCATGTGATGGCGGAGCAGTACATAGAAGGACCCGAGTATTCGACGGGAGTCATCGGGGACGAGTTGTTTCCTACTATCCTGCTGGAGACAGATCGGCAGTTCTTCGATTACGAAGCCAAGTATATAGATGCCGCGACACGCATTATTTGTCCGGTCGAAATGGAGAGTGAATCTCTGGCAAGGCTGGAGAAACTGGTAAGAGATGCCTACGACACCCTCGGATGCAGGGGGCTGGCGAGAGTAGATGTGATGCAAGATGCCGCAGGAGAGTTTTTCCTGTTGGAGCTGAACACAGTGCCTGGAATGACCTCGCACAGTTTTGTACCTACAGCGGCATCGAAAGTGGGAATCGATTTTGAAGAACTGGTTCTGCGCATACTGGATGCTGAACTGAAGACACAATAGTAGCGCAACGATGAGAAATACGGCGAACACAAAGGGCAGGGCAGGCAGCGTTCGAGCACGCAAAAAACTCGCGCCTGGCAATCAGCCGTTGAATACGCGAGCCGTGCTGCTGCGTAAATCTGCCGTCCTCGTCTTGTTTGTCATTGGGCTGACCGTCCTGGTGATTCAAAATTCAGCGCTTGTGGCCGAGAGAATCGGGCGACCCATTACCAAGGTGCGCATGGACAGGCAATGGCAGAATGTGGAAGAGGCTGAAGTGCGACAGACCCTTGAGGCGTTCATGGGGGCCGGTTTCTTCGAGTTTGATGTAAGCGGGGTCAAGGCAAAGCTCGAACAACATCCCTGGATTCGTCAGGCGACGGTCAAGAAGCAATGGCCCGACACAATAGCCTTGAACCTTGTTGAGGAAATCGCAATCGCTCGTTGGGGTGAGAGTGAACTGATCAATCAATACGGCGAAATTTTCAGACCCGGCAGTCAGCAAGCATTGAATCTGCCCCGGCTATCGGGTCCCCATGACAGCCAGATGAAAGTAATGGAACAGTTTCGGGCGGTAAACCAGTTGTTCTTTTCTGCAGGATTACGGGTTACAGAACTGCGCTTGAGTGAGCGAGGTAACTGGAGCCTGCAACTGAATGATCGACTCGGTGTAACCGCTGGGCGTGGTGATGTGATGGATAAGCTGACGCGCTTCCTCGAGTTCTATAACGGACAGACTGAAGATTCTGCCGCTGCCTTGGTGTCGGTGGATTTGAGGTATGACAACGGTTTCGCCGTCAGAAAGATAAGTGAAGACCTGTCGGGCGTGGCGGCGAGATGATCGCCTGGTCTCAGGGTAAGTCAAGAGAAGTTCGATGGCTGATTGCGGTAGGTGTAGAACTCTCGCAGGAGATATCAACAAATGAATGAAGTGGTCGGTGAAAACATGATTGTTGGACTCGACATCGGTACTTCCAAGGTTGTCGCAATAGTTGGTGACATCAAGGAGGATGGTGGGCTCGATATCGTCGGTATCGGCAGTCATCGTTCGCGTGGATTGAAGAAGGGTACAGTGGTGAACATTGAGTCGACAGTGGAGTCGATTCAACGTGCCATCGAGGAAGCGGAATTAATGGCAGGCTGCCAGATCCACTCGGTCTATGCCGGGATTGCGGGCAGCCATATTCGCAGCATGAATTCACATGGCATCGTGGCTATACGTGATGGCGAGGTGATGAAGGCAGATATCGAGCGGGTGATTGACGCCGCTCAGGCGGTAGCGATTCCCGCCGACCAGAGGGTGCTGCATATCCTTCCCCAGGAATACATCATCGATTCCCAGGAAGGCGTAAAGGAACCGCTGGGCATGTCCGGCGTACGTCTTGAAGCAAAGGTTCATCTTGTAACCTGCGCCATCAATGCGGTCCAGAATATTGAAAAGTGTATCAAGCGCTGCGGACTGGAAACCGACGAAATAATTCTGGAGCAACTTGCTTCCAGCTATTCGGTGCTCACTGAAGACGAGCGTGAACTCGGTGTCTGCCTCGTTGACTTAGGTGGTGGCACGACTGATATAGCCATCTTTACCGAGGGTGCCATTCGGCATACCGGTGTCATTCCGATCGCAGGTGATCAGGTGACGAATGATATCGCCATGGCCTTGCGCACACCGACGGAAAATGCCGAAGAAATAAAGATCAAGTATGCCTGTGCCCTGACTCAACTGGTTAGCGGCGACGACACGATCAAGGTTCCCAGTGTGGGCGATCGCCCACCCCGGGAATTATCGAGGCAGTCTCTGGCTGAGGTTGTAGAGCCTCGCTACGATGAACTGTTCACTCTGGTACAGGCAGAGTTGCAGCGTAGCGGATTCGAAAACCTGTTGGCCGCGGGCGTCGTGCTCACAGGGGGCACCAGCAAGATGGAAGGTGTTGTAGAACTGGCAGAGGAGATTTTCCACGCTCCGGTTCGAATCGGTGCGCCGTATAACGTAAACGGCCTGTCGGACATTGTACGCAACCCGATTTATTCAACAGGGGTCGGGTTATTGCTGTATGGCTTAAAGCAGCATCAGGAACAGGAAGGGCTGGATCCACGGCGGGAACCGCAAATTCATTTAGTGGACCGGGTAAAAAACTGGTTCCAGGGACATTTTTAATTCACGCAAACTTATCAACGAAGATTGAAAGATTTTAATAACAAGGGGGCTATATGTTTGAATTAGTCGACAACATTCCACAGAACGCGGTGATCAAGGTCATCGGCGTGGGAGGTGGTGGAGGCAATGCCGTGCACCACATGATTGCGAATCAGGTAGATGGAGTGGATTTTATCTGTGCCAATACCGATGCGCAGGCGCTAAACAATTTGCGAGCGAAAACTGTGTTGCAGATGGGAAGCAATATCACCAAGGGTCTCGGGGCTGGAGCGAATCCCGATATAGGCCGTCAGGCAGCACTGGAAGATCGCGATGAGATTGCTGATATTCTCAGTGGTGCAGACATGGTTTTCATTACCGCGGGTATGGGAGGCGGTACCGGAACGGGTGCTGCACCGATCGTAGCAGAGGTCGCGCGGGAACTCGGCATTCTCACTGTCGCAGTTGTAACGCGACCATTCCCCTTCGAAGGCAAGAAGCGATCAGCGATCGCCGAGCAGGGAATTCAGCAGCTGCAGGAGAGTGTGGACTCCCTGATCACTATACCCAATGAAAAGCTGCTGGATGTACTTGGCAAGGATGCCTCTCTGCTCGAAGCTTTCAAAGCAGCGAACGACGTGTTGCTGGGCGCGGTAAAAGGTATTGCCGACCTGATTATGCATCCGGGCATGATCAATGTGGACTTCGCCGATGTGAAGACGGTCATGTCTGAAATGGGTATGGCCATGATGGGTAGCGGAACGGCTCGCGGCGAAGACCGTGCACGAGTAGCCGCCGAAGCTGCCGTTCGCAGTCCGTTGCTGGAAGATATCAATCTGCAGGGTGCACGTGGAATCCTGGTCAATATCACGGCGGGTGAGAATCTGTCTCTGGGTGAGTTTGCGGAAGTCGGTGATACCGTCGAAGAATTTGCCTCAGACGACGCCACGGTTGTGGTTGGCACGGTGATCGATCCAACTCTGGATGATGAGATGCGGGTGACGGTAGTTGCCACCGGCCTTGGCGGCATGCAAATGAAGCCAAAGAAGGTCGTGGACAACACGGACGTGGAGACCGATTACCGGAAGCTGGACAGACCTGCAGTCATGCGCAAGCGCCCGATCACCGAGAGGGGAGCGGCCATGGCACAGGCGGCTGGCGCCGAAACTGACATGGACTATCTCGATATCCCGGCTTTCCTGCGACGGCAGGCGGACTAGATCCGAGGTTCGCTGCCCCGGCACAGTCCGGGGCAGCGCGTCTACTTGAGAAAATTATGGGGAGCGGGTGAACCCCGGCGTTTCTGCCCCTATCACTTCAACGGCACTGGCCTTCAGTGCCTGGCCCGCCTCGCTGCACTTGGTTGAATTCTTTTTTCCTGACCTGCCCCTATATATATAGAAGCAAGACGGTAGTTTCTGGCACATTCTGGTCCTGAAATTGGTGGGAAGCGGACTATATTGTGTTCTGCTTTGGGGAATGTAACCTTATCTGATAAACTTCGCCCCGGTTTGTGCCAGTGCCACCAACAGTCGACACAAATTCGGCCCCGTGAACCCCTTCCAGAGGGATCAGGCGTGCCGGAGGTTGGAAGTGTGTCGCGTATGCGACGGCGTCCCTGGTACATTGGGGAAGAAATTCTGCCGGCAGCCCTCGAAGCACGCGTGTTTTCTGCTTCGCTGCATGGCGCTGAAGCTCCGGATAGCGGAGCCTTTTTTCCCGGAGCTTGAGTTCTGGGAAATAGGGTCGACATAACAGTATTGGCTTCTGCATTGCATGGACAATATTCCTGTGGATCGCGTAATCCAGGGAACTCTTGGCCATTCAGGCAGTCTGATCTGCAAAGGCCCACAGAAGACCTATGTTAAAGCAAAGAACTCTTAAAAATGTCATCCGCGCCACGGGAGTGGGATTGCATACGGGTGAGAAAGTCTATTTGACCCTGCGGCCGGCTCCGGTAAACACCGGGATCGTCTTCACGCGGATAGATCTCGACCCGGCCGTGCAGATTGAAGCACGGGCCTGTAATGTAGGCGATACAACCCTGTCCACCACGCTGGTGAAAGACAACGTCCGTATTTCTACTATCGAGCACCTGATGTCGGCCATGTCTGGCCTTGGCATCGACAATTGCTACGTCGATGTCAGTGCAGCGGAAGTCCCTATCATGGATGGCAGTGCAGGGCCGTTTGTGTTCCTGATCCAGTCCGCTGGCATCGAAGAACAGTCCGAACTGAAGAAATTCATCAAGATCAAGCAGCCTATTCGCCTGGACCAGGGCGACAAGTCGGTGAGCCTGGAACCGTTCGATGGCTTCAAGGTCAGCTATACGCTGCTGTACGATCATCCCGTGTACAAGAAGCACACCAAGAGTGCCACTATCGATTTCTCCAGCACTTCTTTTGTGAAGGAAGTGAGCCGGGCGCGAACATTCGGTTTCATGCATGAGTTCGAAGAACTGCGCAACCGTAACCTCGCACTTGGGGCCAGCATGGATAATGCCATCGCGGTCGGTGACTACAAGGTATTGAACGAGGACGGTCTGCGCTACGAAGACGAGTTCGTGAAACACAAAATCCTTGATTCTATTGGAGATTTATACCTCCTCGGCAATAGCCTCATCGGCGAGTTCAAGGGATATAAATCTGGACATGCCCTCAATAATGCTTTATTAAGAATGCTCGAAGTTAATGAAGACGCTTGGGAAATTGTCAGTTTCGACGAAGAATCGAACGTACCTATTTCCTATATGAAACCCGTATTGGCTGCCTAGCTCCAATACGCTCCTAACCCGCTGTATTTATTGGCTTTTCTCGGTTTTTGAATCATTTTGTGATGTGATTCCTGTCCGGGAATGGGTGGGCGTTGTAGTTTCTCAGGCTAAACCCCAAGTGTTGCAGTAAAAAGGGTAGCTGGATAAACAGCCCGACATGAAAGTCATACTTGTCGATCAACGCCACGGTCACACCAAGACGATCGTCCTCAAGGGATGGGTCAAGGGATTGCTGTCCCTGTGCCTGTTAGGGGCTCCCGTCGCGCTTGGTTATTTCGGCTACCAGTTGGCAATCTCCCAGAATTCCGTCATCTTCAGCGAGGAGACCGCCGAGAGCTGGCAACGGCAGTTACAGGTTCAGTCTGAACAGCTGGAGGAGATCAAGCAGGATTCCGAACAGCAGCTGGAGGCGCTAACCCTGCGCCTGGCCATGTTGCAGGCTCGGCTCGTGCGTCTGGATGCGGTGGGTGAGAGAATCACTGATATCGCAGATCTTGATACGGATGAATTCGATTTCAGTCAGCCCGTGCCAGTGGGCGGCCCCAGTAACACCTATACCGGTTATTCCAGCAGTTACAAGCCATCCGATGTGTTTTCCGCGGTCGATCAGCTGGAACGCCAGCTGGAGGATCGCCAACAACAACTGGAAATTCTCGAAGGATTGATGGTGGATCGAAAGATTCAATCCGATGTGTTTATTGCCGGTAGACCATTGGATCGAGGCTGGATTGCCTCTCGCTTCGGCCAACGCCCGGATCCCTTCACCGGCCGTATGAGTTTTCATGCCGGTATAGATTTCACGACTGGACGTTCGGGGGCCGAAATCCATACCGTAGCCGCTGGTGTGGTGACCTGGTCGGGCCCACGTTCGGGTTACGGACTGATGGTCGAAGTCAATCACGGCAACGGATTCGCCACACGCTACGCTCATTCCGAGAAATTACTGGTCGAAGTCGGTGACGTGGTCAAGAAAGGCCAGAACATAGCCCTTGTTGGTTCCACCGGTCGTTCTACCGGCCCCCATGTGCACTTCGAAGTTTATAAGAATGGTCGGGTGGTCGATCCGGCAGCCTACATACATCGCACAGCAAGATAATCCTCTCTTAGATAACCCCAATTCTCTCTCGTCTAGACCTGGCACTCAGCCTCTGGTCGTGGCGGGCACAAATTTATTTGATCAGGAACAAGCTAATCAGCATGAGTATTCTCAGCAAAATATTTGGCAGCAGCAACTCAAGAACACTGAAGAAGATGCAGAAGACTGTTGCCGCCATCAATAGCCTGGAATCGGAGTTTCAGGCCTTGAGCGATGAACAGTTGCGCGCGAAGACAGACGAGTTCAGGCAGCGAGTTGGCGATGGTGAGTCACTCGACAGCTTGCTGCCGGAAGCCTTTGCCGCGGTGCGGGAGGCCAGCGTGCGCACCATGCAGATGCGTCACTTCGACGTGCAACTCATAGGTGGCATGGTGTTGCATCAGGGCAGTATCGCCGAGATGCGCACCGGTGAAGGCAAGACTCTCGTGGCGACACTTCCGGCCTACCTCAACTCACTCTCGGGCGACGGCGTGCACATCGTGACAGTCAACGAGTATCTTGCTGAGCGTGACGCCAACTGGATGCGGCCTGTATACGAGTTCCTGGGCCTGACCGTGGGAGTGATCAAGTCGGGTCAGAGCCCGATGGAAAAGCGGGAAGCCTATCAGTCGTCAATTACCTACGGAACGAACAATGAGTTCGGATTCGATTATCTGCGAGACAACATGGCCTTCCGTCTGGAAGACAAGATGCAGCAGGTGTTGAATTTCGCCATCGTGGATGAGGTGGATTCCATCCTTATCGATGAGGCGCGAACGCCGCTCATCATATCCGGGGCGGCTGAAGACAGCTCCGAACTCTACATAGCCATCAACAAGCTGATTCCAAAGCTGGAAAAAGGTGAAAAGCAGGAACGCTCCAAGATGGAGATGATGGACAAGAACTTCGTTCCTGAAGACACCGGACACTTCTCTGTCGATGAGAAGGCACGCCAGGTGGAAATGACAGAGGCTGGCCATGAATTTGTAGAAGACTTGCTTATCAAGCAGGGGCTGCTGAAAGAAGGTGAATCCCTGTACGCGGCGACGAATCTGTCCCTGCTGCACCACGTGCAGGCAGCATTACGGGCCCATCATCTCTTTCGCAAGGACGTTGAATACATAGTGCAGAACAACCGTGTCGTACTGATCGATGAGCACACGGGGCGAACCATGGAAGGCCGCCGACTCTCAGAAGGTCTACACCAGGCGCTGGAGGCGAAGGAAGGCCTTGAGATCCAGAGCGAGAGCCAGACCCTGGCGTCAACCACATTCCAGAACTACTTCCGGCTCTATAACAAGCTTGCTGGCATGACGGGAACGGCAGACACAGAGGCTTTCGAATTCAGCCAGATCTATGGCCTCGATGTGGTGGTCATACCTACCAATAAACCCATGATTCGCGACGATGCGAACGACCTCATCTATCTCACGATGGAAGAGAAGTTCGAGGCGATCCTGCAGGACATCATAGAGATCAGGGATGCAGGCGCACCGGTGCTGGTGGGTACGGCATCCATCGACACCTCGGAAATCCTGTCGAATTACCTGACCAAGAAGAAGATCAAGCACGAAGTGCTCAATGCCAAATTCCACGCCAAGGAAGCGGAAATCATTGCCCAGGCCGGACGCCCGGGAGCCGTGACGATAGCCACGAACATGGCCGGTCGCGGTACCGACATCGTGCTGGGTGGAAAGTGGGAGTCAGACGTAGCGGCCTTGACCAATCCAACGGAAGAGCAGATCAAAAAGATCAAGGAAGAATGGAAGAAGCGACACGACCAGGTGCTGGAGGCAGGCGGCTTACACATCATTGGTACCGAGCGCCATGAGTCCCGTCGTATCGACAACCAGTTGCGGGGACGAGCCGGTCGTCAGGGTGATCCCGGATACTCACGCTTCTATCTATCCACGGAAGATAATCTGCTGCGAATTTTCATGAGCGAGGGTGTGAGAAACTTCATGCGCAAGCTGGGTATGGAGAGGGGAGAGGCCATCGAACACCGCATGGTGACCAATCAGATCGAAAAGGCCCAGCGTAAGGTAGAAGGCAGAAACTTCGACATTCGAAAACAACTGCTGGAATACGATAACGTTGCCAACGATCAGAGGACGATTATTTACCGGCAACGCAATGAATTGATGGCAACCGATGACATCTCTGACCTGATCAAGGAGATGCGTGAAGAGGTCATTGGCCAGATTGTCGATGATTATATTCCTCCCCAGAGTATTCCCGAGCAGTGGGATATTGCCGGACTGGAAGAAGCGATCACTACCGAGTTCTCCAGCAAGCAGCCAATTCAGCAATGGCTCGACGAGGATGATCAATTCTATGAGGATCAACTCAAGCAACGGCTGACAGAAAATATTGAAGAGGAATATGAAGACAAATGCGCCCTGGTGGGCGACGAGATGCGCCTGTTCGAGAAGCAGATTACCTTACAAATCCTGGATAGCCTGTGGAAAGAACACCTGGCTACCATGGATCACTTGCGCCAGGGGATATTCCTGAGGAGTTATGGTGGCAAGAATCCTCGACAGGAATACAAGCGGGAAGCGTTCGGCCTGTTTACTGAATTGCTCGATAATCTGCAGCGCGAGGCGATCAAGGTCTTGAGCCATGTGCAGATTCGCCAGGAAGATTCGGCCGATGCCATTGAACGACAACGGCAGGAACAGCAGGCCAGAGAGCGGATGAGTTACCAGCACCAGGAGGTTTCCGCACTCAGTCAGGGCGAGGCCGAAGGACAGGCTGGCGGTCAGGGTGCTGGTGGAGAGCGGGCCGCGCAGCAGGCGCAAGCACCGTTCGTGCGAGACGTACCCAAGGTGGGACGGAATGAGCCTTGCCCCTGCGGGTCCGGCAAGAAATACAAAGTTTGCCACGGGAAGATTAGCTGAGTCATGGCCGTAGGAGAGACTTTCAAGGGGGATATCCATCCCATTCCCGGTGTCCGGCTTGCTGCTGTTGAGAGTGGCATTCGCTACAGGAACCGCCTGGACCTGGTAATGATCGAAATAGCGGCCGGTGCCAGTGTGGCAGGCGTGTTTACCCAGAATGCGTTCTCTGCGGCTCCGGTGAGTGTGGCGCGAAAGAATCTGGATGTCAGGGACAGTCGCTATTTCCTCATTAACACCGGCAATGCCAATGCCGGTACGGGTGAGCAGGGGGCTCTGGATGCGCTGCGCTGTTGTCAGTCTCTTGCTGACATAGCCAGTGTGGAAATAAGCGAGGTGCTTCCGTTCTCGACCGGGGTCATCGGAGAGCGCTTGCCCGTGGAAAAGATCATTGCAGGGATACCTGACGCCTTCACCTCACTGGATGAATCAGCCTGGGAACAGGCGGCCAGGGGTATCATGACTACGGACACGCGCCCCAAACTTGTATCGCGCAAGATTGACGTGGAAGGCAAGTCCGTGTCCATCACCGGTATTGCCAAGGGTGCGGGCATGATCAAGCCCAATATGGCGACCATGCTGGCCTATGTGTGCACCGATGCGGCGATACCCCGACAACAACTGCAGGACATCGTGCGCCGCGCAAGCGACAAGAGCTTTAACCGGATTACTGTGGATGGTGATACCTCGACTAACGATTGCTGCATGTTGGTGGCAACCGGTAAATCGTCTGTAGCGGTCAATGCCGGTATTGAGTCCGCATTGCTCGAAGTCTTCCAGGAACTGGCAACTGCCTTGATCAAGGATGCGGAAGGCGCCACTAAATTCATCACCGTCAATATAGAGCAGGGCGCGACTAGCAAGGAATGCTTGGCGGTGGCCTATGCCGTCGCTGAATCCCCTCTGGTGAAAACTGCGTTGTTCGCATCAGATCCGAATTGGGGTCGTATACTGGCGGCTGTGGGCCGGGCCGGTCTGGAAGATCTGGACATAAAGGCCATCGAAATCAGACTCGGGGAGGTACTACTGGTTAGCGGTGGCCAGGTGGACGCGAGTTATACCGAGGAGTTGGGGCAGAGAGAGATGGATCGGGACGAAATTACGCTTACAATTTCGCTCGGTCGCGGCGAAACCGCCGAGACTGTCTGGACATCTGACCTGTCCCACGACTATATCCGTATCAATGCCGATTACCGAAGCTGAAATTGTCGGAAAATGAGCTTGTCCATGTCGCTGTAGGGCTCATCGTAAACACAGACGATGAGGTGCTGGTGGCGTTGCGTCATCCCCAGAGTCATCAGGGCGGACTGTGGGAGTTTCCCGGCGGGAAGGTAGAGCCCGGTGAATCCGTCTTCGCCGCCCTTGACAGGGAATTCAGGGAGGAACTCGGAGTCAGCGTGCAGCGCGCCTTTCCCATGCGCCAGATCACTCATGCCTATCCGGACAAGCGAGTCCTGCTGGATGTCTGGCGCATCACCGAGTTCAGTGGGCAGGCCAGTGGCAGGGAAGGGCAGCAGATCAAGTGGCAGGCTGTGTCGGAGTTGCAGGCTGAACACTTCCCCCGCGCCAACTCTCCCATCATTCAATTACTGAGACTACCGGATCGCATAGCGATCACGCCCACTTTGCATTCCAGCGCCGAGCTTGAGCATTTCATCGAACGATGCGCGCGGCGTTCGGTTCGCTGCCTGCAGTTACGCCAGAAACAACTGTCTGTGGGTGACTATGATGCCTGGTTCCAGCTAGCGTCAGCTGCCTGTAACGAGGCGGGGATAGGCCTGATTGCCAACATCCCGATCGCGCGGAGTCCTGCCTATGCTGGCTGTCCTGTTCACTACTCAGCCTCGGATCTCATGCTGGCAACTGCAGAGCCGGACAGTGAGCATCCTTTGAGATCGGCATCCTGTCACAACCTGGCAGAGTTGCGTAGAGCGGCGGAGCTCAACATGGATTTCGTTTACCTGTCGCCGGTGGCCGCGACAGAAAAATACAGCCCGCAGCGGGTACTCGGCTGGGCGGTCTTCGAGGAGCTAGCCGGACGGGTGAGCATTCCGGTCTATGCTCTTGGGGGGATGTGTCTTGATGACCTCGGGCGTGCAAAGGCGCATGGCGCTGTCGGAATAGCCGGTATTGGCATGTTCGATACTTCGCCGTGAGAAGGTGTACCGGCTACGTACGTTGATTGATACAAAAATATAGACATTACCTTCGCAAAACTCAGTAAGCAACTGAAATAAAAGGTTAACCTTGGTCTATTTTCAGATAGATTGTGGTAAAGTTATGTATCAATTCGCAGATACAGCTGTTTGGAACGCCATTTTTCAGCTAGCCAGCCAATACAAGTCAGTTTTGTGACCTGGGTCACTGAGATTTACGCTAGCTCGGTGAAACTAGGGGCTTTATGGGCCACGAATCGGTCGACTGAAGGATGGTGGACGGGCAGCGTAATTGCGCGGTATCCCCGATAGCAGGGTTCTACAAAGACACCCCGTCGGGGAATTCACAGGTTCAACAGCACACCATATTGCGATCGGTTTTGACAATGGAAACAGTCTTCAGAACAGGCAAGCTACTGCTCTTACTGCTGGTTTGGATACCGGCCTACCTGCATGCCGACGTGGCAGTACTGGTGCATCAGGCGACCCTGGTTGAAACCAACCCGGAAGAAACGGTTGTCTCAGACGAAGATAATCCGAACCCACAGCCTGAAATTGGTACCCGGGCCAACGCATCCTACCTGAGTGCACCTGGTTGGGCCGTCACGGGTTCAACGTTCATCGACGTGGCCACCTATGTTTTCGACCTTGGCGCGACTGAGTCAGTCACGGCTGCCACCTTGCGGATCCCTATACGTGACCACTTTTCCCAGAATGGCTTGACGCCACTGGAGATTACCTTCTTCGCCGACAATGGCGAGATTGAATTTACCGACTACACCAATGGCTTCAATACATCTATCGCCGAAATCGATGTCACGATGTCTGATGTGCTGGAGGTCAGCGTCACTGGCGCCGTGAATAGCGCATTGAACGTGAGCCGGTTTATTGGTTTCAGGATTCGGTCTGGCATTTCACCCAGCCTGGTCGAGGAAACCCTGTTTCCTCCCTATGCTGGCGTGAGATTTACTACCGACCCGGTTCTGGAATTCGTTCCCGGAGCGCCACCATCACTGCCTCAAGACGTGGCGGCTTTTGACGTCCACACACTGGTGGTGCCCGATATCGACGTGCCCAGTGTCGGCAAGGCCTCCGCGCAATTCAGGCTAATTGATCCGGAAAACCTGATCTTCGAGCTAAGTAATGTCACGGTCAGTGAGGAAGTTGGCAGCGGCCCCGCCTTGTCGGGAGCCGATCTGTTTAATTGCTCCGCATTTGAGCCCCCGGTGACCGGTGGTGTGGCTGCAGGTATTGCAAGCTATTCTGTGAATTCAGGCATCCTGGATATACCCAGTGTTGATCTGTTCGGTGAGCAGATCAATGTGCGACTCGAATTGATCGATGGCTCGAGCCCGCCACTGTTTGAGACTCTGGCGCTGGAGGCAGTGCAGTCGGGGCCATCCGATGCGACGCAATCCGCACTTCAAGGTGGTTTACTGTTGGAACCCGCTCAGGACTTTGTGCCACTCTGCCATGGTTGGGTCCTGGTAGGGGATTTTATCCGTAACCGGGTAGTGGAAAGGAATATCATCAGCGGAGAGACAGGGGCCACCTATCCCTTTAACACCGCGCCCGATCAATTCACCCTGGACAAGGCGAACAACCGGGTCTTCATGACTGTATTCCCGGAATCCGAGCGCCTCTACAGGCTGGATCTCAATAGTGGGACCATTGCCAACATCAAGCTGTCACAGACTGTTTACGTCGATCCCAACGATACTAACTCTTCCAACGCTACCTACGGATTCGCACTGCGGGATGTGGCATTGGGTGAGAATGGAAACATCTTCGCGCTTCTCTTCGACGGCGTGCGGCGGCAACCGGCCGACGAACTTATCCCGTATGCGGATCAAGGCCTGTGGATGGGGCTGTTGGACCCCAATGGCAATTTTCTGATTCAGAGTATTCCCCTGGAAGATCCCATTCGTATCGAATACGACCCCGTGCAGGACAATGTTTTCCTCGCGACGGAATCCAATCTTGCCACCCTGAATTTTGATCCCGCTACCAATGGCTTAACAGTCGTACCGGGTACGGATATACCCATTGGTCAAGGCTGTACTGACTTTGATATTTCCCCCGATGGTACGCGTCTCGCCTATGTCTGCCCCAATGGCAACTACGGTGACGGAGATTTCAGCATCGCCGATATGGATCCGGAAGCCTACTATAACAACGATGGTGCCTGGTTCTTCGGCACATCGCCGGTGAGTGCTACTTTCAGTGCAGACGGTACCTTGTTCATAGGCACTGACAACGAAAAGCTTTACATCTTCGATGTGAAGACTCACCTGATTCTGGAAGACTTTGAGCTTGGCCTGATCGAGGGCGAAACCATTCGCAAGGTACGCCTCTCCGCTGATGGGCAGTTGGTCTATATCTTCCTGAATAATCCCAATCGCGCGGCCAACAGCAAATTCTACTGGATGCCCATGCCCGCGATCACAGGCACACCGCTCTAAGCTGCATAAGCAAGGCTTTAATCGCTACTGCAGTTGCTCCGGGTCATCATCGTCCGTGGGATAGAAGGACTCGCCGGCGATGCTGTGCTTCTCGGTAGCCCATTCGCCAAAGTCGATTAGCTGGCACCGCTCGCTGCAGAAGGGGCGAAAGCGGTTCTCGTTCGACCAGACCACGGGTTTCTGGCAGCCTGGGCAATTTACTGTTCTCTTGCTTTCCTTATTCATTAGCTCCTGCCAACTTGAGGTACATGGCGTGCAACTCGTCCACCTGCTTTTCGATAGCGTCCACAGGCCCCTCATTGTGAATGACGTCATCCGCTGCAGCCAGTCGATCTTCGCGACCTATTTGTGACGCGATGATGTTGCGGATCGTGTTCTCATCGCTACCATCCCGAAGCATGGCTCTCTGCAGCTGTGTATCTTCCGACACGTCGACGACTAGAATTCGGTCAACCAGGTCTTTCTGACTGGTCTCCAGGAGCAGGGGAGATTCCAGAATCGTATAGCTGGATTCACTCTTGCGCAGTCGTTGCTTCAATAATTCGCCGATGATCGGGTGTAAGAGTCGCTCCAGCCAGCGTCTCTCCGCCTCGTCGGCAAATACGATTTCACGTAACGCCCGCCGGTCCAGAGCCCCTTCGGTATCGATGATGGCATCACCAAAGTGAGCAGCGATTTCCGCTAGGGCAGCCGAGCCTGTGCTCACGGCTTCGCGGGAAAGCTGATCGGCGTCGATTACTTCGATGCCCAGTCTGGCAAAACATGCAGCGACAGTGCTCTTGCCGCTCCCGATGCCGCCCGTAAGGCCTACTGCATACATTCGCTGAGTCCCCGTTCTGAGTCGCAGTGTCGCTTACAGGCCCGCGCCTGACATCGCGCTGAGATACATGCTGCTGAGTTGTGGTCCCCAGACCAGCATGAGGAATCCGGCGCCTGCCAGGAAGGGACCAAATGGCATAGGCGCGGAGCGGTCTCGCCCCATAATCAGAATCATCAGTATCCCGAATACAGCGCCAACCAGTGATGACAGGATGATGACCGGCAGCAGGCTCTGCCACCCCATCCAGGCGCCGATGGCAGCCAACAGCTTGAAGTCGCCATAGCCCATGCCTTCCTTGCCGGTCAGCAGCTTGAATAGCCAATAAAACGTCCACAGCGACAGGTAGCCGGCGATGGCGCCAATCACTGCATCTGACAGGCTGACCCCAAAACCCAGATCGACGGTATTGACCAGCAATCCTGCCCAGAGCAGCGGAATCGTAATGTCATCCGGCAAGAGCTGGTGGTCATAGTCGATCAGTGTGAGCGTGACGAGACACCAGGTGAACAACATCAGTGCCAGAGTGAGCCACGTGGCACCAAAGCTATAGGCAACCAGCCCGGACAACACGCCGTTAACAAATTCCACCAAGGGGTAACGCAGTGAGATCTTCTCCTTGCACTGGGAGCACTTGCCTCCAAGCAGGAGGTAACTGAGCACGGGAATATTTTCCCAGGATTTGATCTGGTGCTTGCAATTGGGGCAGTGGGATTCAGGCTTGGCCAGGTTGAAGGTGTCGAAGTTGACACGGGCTTCAGCCGTGATTTCTGGCTTGTCTTTGAGTTCAAGGAATTCGCAGCACTGCTGATGCCAATCTCTCTGCATCATTATGGGCAGGCGGTAGACAACCACATTGAGAAAGCTGCCAACCAGCATTCCCAAAATCACACACATGACTATCAGGAAGCCGGGGCTTGCCTGTAGGAGCTCGACTATCGCCATCCAGAGAGCAGGCTTACATCACCGCGCCGAGCTGGAAGATCGGCAGGTACATCGCAATCATCAGGCCGCCCACCAGGATACCCAGTACGGCCATGATCATGGGTTCCATCAGGGCTGTCAGGCCGTCTACGGCGTTGTCCACTTCAGCCTCGTAATAGACCGCGCACTTGTCCAGCATGGAATCCAGTGCACCCGATTCTTCGCCGATACCAACCATCTGTGTGATCATCACGGGAAAGAGGGTGGTGTTCTTGATGGCGAAATTCAATTGCTGACCAGTAGTGACATCGTCCTTGATCTTCTTGGTTGCCGTAGCGTAAACCACATTACCGGTAGCGCCTGCTACGGAGTCCAGGGCATCAACCAGCGGTACACCGGCCGAGAATGTGGTAGCCAGTGTGCGGGTAAATCGCGCGTAGCAGGAGGAGTTCATGATTGGGCCGACAATCGGCAATTTGAGGGAGAGCCGATCGAGAAAGTTGCGGAACGCTTCGGATCGCACCTTGGCTTCCTTGAACATTACTGCCGCAATAGCGGCTCCGATACAGGCTTTCCACCAGTGGGCGATGGCAAAATCTGACAAGGTGAGTACAAACTGCGTGAATGCGGGCAATTCCGCACCGAAGCTCGAGAATGTTTCGGCGAACTGCGGGACCACTTTCACCAGCAGCAGGCCGGTAACCACGATGGCAACCGCGACCACCGCGATGGGGTAGTTCATGGCTTTCTTGATCTTGGCCTTCAGGGCTTCAGACTTTTCCTTGTAGGTTGCCAGCCTGTCCAGCATGGTTTCGAGGGCACCGGATTGCTCACCGGCTTCGACCAGGTTGCAGAACAGGTCTTCGAAGTAGCGGGGGTGCTTGCGGATACAATCGGCAAAGTTGTTACCGGCGGCGACGTCGTCCCGGATAAGCAGAACCAGCTCGCGCATGGAAGGGTTTTCGAGACTCTCACCGACAATCTCGAAGGACTGCACCAGCGGGATACCGGATTTCATCATGGTGGCGAGCTGGCGCGTGAATACGGCGATGTCTCCCGGCTTGATCTTCTGTTTCTTGGTACCGAATATCTCCTTGGGTTTGCGCTTGACCCGGGTCGGGTTTACACCCTGCTTGCGCAGCTGCGCCTTGACCAGGGCCTGGCTGGAACCCTGTATCTCGCCCTTGGTCTTGTTACCGGCTTTGTCGGTTCCCTGCCAAACGTAAATATTCTGTACGGCTTCAGTCGCCATATGTCACCTCGTCCAACCCGGCTCGCGTTTATGGATCAGGAACTTGCGGGAATTACGCCCAACTATACCATAGGGGGCCGGGAATCAGGTAAGTCTGTTGGCCTCTTCGAGGGTCGTAAGCCCTTGTGCTACCTTCAATAATGCGGCTTGTCGCAGGTTGTTGAAGCCTTCCTTCTGGGCCTGGTCTGCTATCTCGATGGAATTGCCATCGTCCATGATAATGCGGGACATGGCATCATTTATTTGAACTACTTCATAGATTCCGACACGTCCCTTGTAGCCTTCCTTGCAGCTATCGCATTCCACTGCCTTGAAGAGTTGCAGGTCCTGCAACTGCTCCTCCTGAAAGCCTTCTTCCTTAAGGACTTTTTCGGGAATTTCCACGCTTTCTTTACAGTGGGGGCAGAGTCGCCTGGCGAGGCGCTGGGCGATGATCAGGCTCACGGAGGTGGCGAGGTTGAAGGCTGGAATCCCCATGTTCCTGAGCCGGGTGAGAGTCTCGGGTGCGCTGTTGGTGTGCAGGGTCGATAGCACCATATGGCCAGTCTGGGCGGCCTTGATGGCGATTTCGGCGGTTTCCAGGTCGCGAATTTCTCCCACCATGACCACGTCCGGGTCCTGCCGCAGGAAGGCCCTCAGCGCGGCGGCGAAATCCAGCCCCTTCTTAGCATTCACCGGCACCTGGTTAATACCCTCCAGGTTGATTTCCACCGGATCCTCTGCCGTGGAGATGTTGCGCTCGGGCGTGTTGAGGATATTCAGGCCGGTGTAGAGGGATACCGTCTTCCCGGAACCGGTGGGACCGGTCACCAGAATCAGTCCCTGATGCTGATGCAGGGCTTTCACGTAGAGCTCTTTTTGTGCGTCTTCGTACCCCAGGGCGTCAATCCCCATCTGGGCGCTGGAAGGGTCCAGAATTCGCAGTACGATCTTCTCGCCCCACAGGGTAGGCAGGGTATTGACGCGAAAATCGATAGCCCGTGTCTTGGACACCTTCATCTTGATGCGCCCGTCCTGTGGCACCCGTTTCTCGGAAATGTCCATCTGGGACATGATCTTGATTCTCGAAGCGATACGACTGGCGATGGTGATCGGTGGTCGGGTCACCTCATGCAGGATGCCATCGGTACGAAAGCGGACGCGGTAGGCTTTTTCATAGGGTTCGACATGAATATCGGAGGCGCCGGTACGAATGGCATCGAGTAATACTTTATTGACGAAGCGGACGATGGGCGTCTCGTCGCTGTTGTTCTCTTCCGGTTCTTCCTCCTGCTCCGGGTCGACGATATCCAGATCATCGAGGGCGATATCGTCGAGGTTGCCCAGTGCGGCGTCGCTGTCTTCTTCATTGTCGAGGTAATCGCTAATCGCTCGAGCCAGTTTGTCTTCCTCGACAACGATGGCCTCCACGCCCACGCCGGCTGCGAACTTGACCTCGTCAAATGCCTCAATGTTGGCCGGATCGGAGACGGCCAGGTACAAACGATTGGCGCGCTTTATCAGGGGCAACACATTGTGTTTGCGTATCAATCTCGGATCGACCAGGTTTGCGGGCGTGTGCTGGAAATCGAAGGCATCCAGGTCGAACAGGGGCGCGCCAAATTCTTCCGAAGCGGCGAGTGCGATTGTGTAGCAATCGATATCGTGGCTGCTGATCAATTGCGAGACGAAGGCAATCTTTGCCTCCGCGGCGGATTCCATTGCCGCTAGCGCTTGGGCTTCGTCGATCAGCTTGTCGGAGACCAGCCTCCTGGCCAATCCTCCCATGTGTTTAGACATTGCGGCTTTAGGGTCCCTTTAAAGCGTGTAACAATGCGTGCCGACTAAGTATAGAATATCAATTTGTAAGCAGCTTAAATTATTGGAAATTAAGCATTTTTCGGAGGTTTTGGCATGGATCGGGCGATGAGCAGATGGCAGGCTTTTGGTATTCACCTGGCTATCAGTATGCTGCTGTTACTGGCGATGCTGGCGATCATATTGCTCCTGTGGTACCCCGGCCTGCTGTTCAGCGTGGATGGTGGCTGGACGGGCTTACGCATCGTCATCGGTGTAGATCTGGTGCTGGGGCCGTTGTTGACCCTGGTGGTATTCAAGGCAGGCAAACCCGGTCTGAAGTTCGACCTGAGTTGTATCGCTGCCTTCCAGCTCATTTGTATGACGGCAGGCATGTGGATCGTCTACGACGAAAGACCACTGGCCCTGGTGCTGGCCTACGATACCTTTTACAGCCTGACCAGGGATGAATTTGCCGATTACGGGAAAGACATCGGATTCCTGGATGATATACAGGGACCATGGCCGAAGCTGCTGTATACGGAATTGCCGGACAATGACATTCAGGCGGATATCATCGCGATCCGCGGCGAATTTATCGGTGATCCCCTGTTCATACAAACCGATCGCTATCGACCCATACCCGTCGCAGATGCTGCATCGGTGTTTCGTTGGGAAGGTGACATGAGGGCACTGCTGAGCGAGGAGCTGCGTTCGAGTCTGCCGGACGATTGTTTGCTGAGCCGATTTGTCTCTTCAATCACGAGCGGGTATGTCTGTTTCGATGCAGAGAGCATGGAACTGGAAAGTTTCCATCAGGAAAATCTCGCGCTTGAAGCCGGACCCGTGCCGGGGCTGGATGTTTGAGTGAGACTTGGCTGTGGCCTGGTATGCCGGTTCAGCCTAGCAATAGCCGCCAATAACGCAGGTACCGCCGGTCACCCATTGTATGGGAGGCGTTATGCCCTGGAAGGCCAGGATGTAGGTAATGCCTGCGAGATCTGAGCCATCGGCGCGCCAGGTCACTGTGATGACACCGTCGACGACGTCAATGCCGTGGGTGTTGGCGGTTTGAGCCTGGGTGCCAGGGATACCATTGGTGCCAGCATCTGCATCGGTTAATGCATTGAATCGGTCTGAGTGCGCCTGGGTGATGATGGCCGCGCGGTAGTAACCAATGGCGAGTATGGCTTCTGTGAATCGGGCGCGATTACGGTAGAGATCGTAGGCGGGGAGCGCTACTGATACGAGAATACCTATGATGGCTGTCACAATCATCAGTTCTATCAGCGTGAAGCCTTGTTGTGATTGTTGTTTGTTCATGGCCCTCGAAGCTCTCTGTGAGTGTCCGAATCATCAGACTGAGTCTTGCTCTGTTAGTAGCGGCAATTCTGCCTGCTACTGGTAACGCTTGAAACTAAGGGAAAGCAGGAAGAGGGTTAAAGTTAAGGTTAGGGCTAGGGTTAAGCGAAGGCTCTGTGCTCAACCGGTTTGTGTTCTGTGTTTCAGGTTTAGAGAGAAGGCAGCACCCAGCGGAGGGGCATGGATGCTGCCAGAACTCTATCGCTACCTTCATGGTTGATACTTTCAGTAGTAACAGGTAGCTAGCTCGTCAGTAGTCTCTTAGCAAAGACCACTAGTCAGGCATGAACCGCTTTCAGTCCACTGCACAGGAGGAGTAACGCCACCGGCAGTCAGAGAGTAGGTGATGCCGTCCATAGCGGAACCATCGTCCTGCCAGGTCATGGTGATCACACCGTTGGCTACCGCAGCACCGTGAGTAGTTGCAGCAGCAGCCACGTCAGCAGGAATACCGAATGCGCCGGCGTCCAGGTCAGTCAGGGCACAACCGTTACAACGGGTCTGGATAGCCAGTTCCACAGCAGTCTTGCGCGGTGTTACAGCCAGTACCAGTTCGGAGAACGCGGCACGGTTAGAGTAGTTCTGGTAGGCAGGCAGAGCTACCGCAGCCAAAATGCCGATGATCGCTACAACGATCATCAATTCGATGAGTGTAAAACCTTGAGTCTTTTTCATGTCTATCTCCAGTCTATCTAGGGTGTTTAAAACGTGTCTAAAGTTGAGTCGTTAGTCGTTTTGCAAAGTTCTGATCTTCAGTCAGTCGTATCCGCTAAGTGATCAACGGTTACGCTAGTACATTCATGGACCGTGCCAACTTTGAATGTATATGTTAACCATCTGATAAATAAGGAATTGTCTAAAATTTAGCAATAATGGTTTGGTTTATTGCTAAAGTTTCTCACAGCCTGCACGGGCACTTAGTGACAAAAATTGTCAGTGAGGGCGGCAAATTTCCCCTAATGTGTGACTTTTTGGCGGCGGAGTCCCCCGAAAACCAGTGTTTGCATGAGTCGGTACTGAATCCGGTTCCGCAGCCGTTATCTCTAGAGATGATTGCCACCGCAACCCTAGAACGTCGACTGGGCACAGCCGGCGGATTCTGCCTGACCCTGGCCGGCCTGCTTCTGCTGACATTCCTGGTCTACCGGCCAGGTCTGGGCGGGCCGCTGCTGCTGGATGACTACTGGAACCTCCAGCCACTTGGCGAAGGAGGGGGGATTACTTCCCTGGATGCACTGCAAAGCTTCGTCTTTGGCAATGTGTCGGGACCCAGTGGCAGGCCCGTTGCCATGCTGTCTTTTGTGCTGGATAGCCAGGACTGGCCTCCCAACGTGGCTGCCCTGAAATACACCAATATCCTGCTGCATTTGCTCACTGGGGTGCTGGTATGCTGGTTTTCCCTGATCCTTGCACGCCTGCTCGGGCAGCCGGCACCGCGCTGCGCAGTGTTGGGATTGCTGGTGGCGGCGTTCTGGCTGTTGCATCCCTTCAATCTCAGTACCACGCTCTACGTGATTCAGCGCATGACCCAGCTGATGACCCTGTTCGCCCTGGCGTCCCTGATCTGTTATCTCATCGCCCGGGAGAACCTGGAGGCAGCACCCCGCAAGGCAGTCATCCTGCTGGTGCTGTGTCTGTTCCCGTTTGCCACGCTGTCGGTGTTGTCGAAGGAAAATGGTGCCCTGTTGCTCCTCGTCATCGTCGCGATGGAAGGCCTGTTGTTTGCCGGGAGAGCGAGCACCCCGTTTTTCCGGTTATGGTATCGGGCGGGTGTGGTCGTGCCGTTGCTGATGCTGCTGGGTTATCTGCTGTTCACACTGCAGGACAATCTTGTCCTGTATGAAGTCCGGCGATACGGGCTGCTGGAGCGTTTGATGACCGAATCCAGGGTCTTGCTGGATTACCTGAGGCATATCGTCATACCCGATTTTTCACCGAATACACTGTTCTTCGATGACTATGTCGTCTCCCGGGGCTTGTTTTCGCCGGTAACGACCCTGTTGGCCATACTGGCCATTACGGGCCTGCTGGCGACGGCCTGGCATTTTCGCAGGCGCTATCCTGTCTACAGTTTCGCGGTAGCCTGGTTTTTTGGCCTGCATCTGCTGGAGTCAAGTTACCTGCCGCTGGAGCTCTACTTCGAACATCGCAACTACCTGCCCATGGTCGGAGTTCTGTTTGCGATCTTGTGGTACGTGCTGAAGGTCATGGACGGTATCAGGCCACAACAGGGTCGGCCATTGGTGATGCTGGCTATAGTTGGCGTGCTGATGCTCAATGGCGGCCTCACCTGGAACAGCAGTCGCCTGTGGGGCGATACCCTCACCCTGCATGCCAGCTGGGCAGAGCAGCAGCCGCGGTCTGTCAGGGCCCAGGCGTCGTTCGCCGAATACCTGAATGCTGTGGAGCTGCCCGAGGCAGCCATGGAGAGATTGCAGTTGGCCCACACTCACTATCCCAATGAAGTCACCGTACTGTTACAACTATGGAATCAGTCCTGTGCCTATGGGCTTCCCAGGCCTGTGAGCCTGCAGGCGATCGTGGAAAATCCAGACCTGGACTTCTTCGTCAACGATGTAAACCAGCAGCTCCGTGTGTTGTTGGAAAACCTGTATATGGCGCGCTGTGACTATCCTGACCTAGTGGTCATGGAACAACTGTTCGAACGCATCAGTCTGTTACCGATCCCGGACAGTCGCAGGGCTCCCTTTCACACCTATTTTGCCGACCTTTAGATCTACCATGGGCAATTGGACAACGCCCTCATCAACCTGAGCCGGGCATTTGCTTTTCGACCGGTGCCCCAGTTGCCGGTGCGCCAGGCGATCCTGTCGGCATCAGCGGGTAATTTCTCTGACGCCCTGGTATTCCTTGAGCGTGCGAAGATTGCCGAGCGGAATAACAATCCGCTGAAGCCCTCCATGGCAGCTGAGATTGATCGGCTGGAACGGGACTTCCGCTCTCGCCTCGATGCGGACGGTCAGTAAACCGGGACGCCCGGGGTAAAGATCAGGCGACCGTATCGAAACTGAGTCCGGTTTTAACTATGATGACGCTTCCACAAGCCACGACGAGCCGTGTACCCTGCTCGACGGGAAATGAAGAGTTCGACTTACTTCGCAGACACAGTGATCATGAAAGATTCCAGAATTTCCATCATAATTCCTGCCAAGAACGAAGCGCAGAACCTGCAGAATTTCCTGCCGCGGCTGCGTGAAGCTGTGGGTGAACAAGTAGAGTGTATCGTGGTGAACGATGGTTCCACCGACGAGACAGCCGCTATCTGTGAACAATATGGCGTCAGGGTGGTGTCTCATCCCTACAGCAAGGGGAACGGGGCTGCCATAAAAACTGGCGCCAGGCTTGCCACGGGAGAGATACTGGTTTTTCTCGATGGTGATGGTCAGCACAAGCCGGGAGACATTCCGAGGTTGCTTGAGGAACTGGACAAAGGTTTCGACATGGTAGTGGGCGCGCGGGATCGCGAATCCCAGGCTGATTCGGCACGGGCCCTGGCGAATGGCATCTACAATTCACTGTCTTCCCGCATCACCGGGCACAAGATACTCGATCTCACATCGGGGTTTCGGGCGGTAAAGGCTGACAAGTTTCGAGAGTTCCTCTACCTGTTACCCAATGGTTTCTCCTATCCCACGACCTGTACCATGGCATTCTTCAGGGCAGGCTATTCGGTGGGTTATGTTCCGATACAAACCGAGAAGCGACTGGGCAAGAGCCACATCAGCTTACTCAAGGATGGCATTCGCTTCCTGATAATCATCTTCAAGGTGGGGACCCTGTACTCGCCGTTGAAGATTTTTCTGCCTACTGCGGCCGGATTCTTCCTGACTGGCTGCGCCTACTACCTCTATACATTCCTGGCCCAGGGCAGATTCACCAACATGAGTGCCGTGCTCTTCATGACGGCCGTGCTGGTGTTCCTCATCGGTCTCGTGTCAGAGCAGGTGACCGCCCTTATGTACAAGGACAACAAGTAAGGCTCAGAAGTGGCCGACAGGCAGACAATTCCTGCCAGTCGGGAAGAGGCTGGGCAGTTCAGGATTGCTGGATCTTGAGTAGTTGCAGGCCAGAACCGCCGTAGTAGGCGAGCGCTATAGCACCGGTTGCCAGGTCATTGATGACGCAGATCAGGCGATAGGTCACCGCAATCGAGGCGGCCAGCTCCAGGGGCAGGTTGATCGCCAGAATGCCGACGATAACAGCTTCCCTGACTCCAACACCCCCGGGTGCCCACACTGCCAGGAATCCAGACAGCACTCCCAGGGGTATCGCGGCAAAGAGCAGCAGGCAATTGACCTGCAAGGCTGGCTGCAGGGATGGATAGAAGAGTAATAACAGGACAACACTGGTAAACATCCAGTGGACAAGATATATCACCATCGCCAGAGAGAGGCTGGTCTTGTTCACAACGCTGGGAGCATCGCTCTGTTCGACTGAATTCTGAATCCTGGCCAATCGTTTGAATACGGTCTTCATAAGGTGCAACAGGCGGGAAATCAGGTCGCCGTAGAAGATGCTCACCAGGACGTTAACAAGAAGAAAGCAAACGAAGGCAACGATGAAAAGCGACTGGTTGTAGATGGCGAGTAATGCAAGCGCGGCAAGAAATGTCCCGGTATAAAACGTCAGGAACTGGTCTGCCAGGAGCAATTCCACTGCTGCTGCGGTGCTGTAATTGCGGTGTTTAAGAAGGTAGGTTCGGCCAATCAGACCCCAGATCTTTCCCGGTAAATACTTGCCAATCAGTGTTATGCCGATATGGGCGGATGCCTCGACGATAGAGATTCTGTCTTGTCCCCCAAAATAAATCAGCACGTACCAACTCAGCACGAAGAGTGCCAATGCAACAATTTCCAGCAAGATTGCCTGCCAGAAGTACGGGCCGCGAAGCAGCTGTTCGAGTGTTAATTCTGTAGCATCGCCAAGCTGCGTCAACAAGGCGAGACACAATGCGATCCCAACCAGCACGAGCATGCCTACGCGGAACAGCAGGCTCGTTTCAGCTCTGGGGGTTTTATCGATCATAGGTGCCTTCAGTCTGGATATCTACCTTGACGATGGTCCAGGGAATGGGATTTTGCACCGAAACAATCTTGCCGTGAGGTTCCAGAAGCCTGATCAGGCTGCTGCGTGACCAGTGATTGATATGGCCCGGCGTATTCCCCCAATCACTCCAGTATTTGCCGCGGGCGAAGTTCAGGCAGCGCCATAGCGGCTCATTGGGCACGCTGATAATCACGGACTTGCTGGCCACGCGAAAAATTTCCCTCAATGCAGTCTCATAGTCTTCGAGATGTTCGAGCACCTCCAACAGCAGCACGCAGTCGAATGCATTGTCATCGCGATGCATCTCGTAGACAGTCTCCTGGGACAGGGGTACGGGAAAACCGAACTTCTCATGCATGTCGATCAGACGATGTTCGAACGCTGAAGCTTCGAAGTATTGTCCCTGCAGCATGTCGACTATGCGACGGGTCGATTCTCCTGGCCCACAGCCGACTTCGAGTATCCTGTAATCGCCGGGCAACTCACGGATCAGGTTTTCTATGCAGGCGAAGAAACCCTGGGTCAGTTTTCGGGCAATGGGATTCTGGCTGCGGTACTTCCCCATGTAGTAGTCCCACAGTTCTTCCGCTGAAGCGGTTTTTTCGTCCAGTGCCATGGTTCGAGTCCGGTAGTTCCAGTTTGCAGAAAAGCTTTTATGCCATATCGGCAGGGCTGGCGATAGGTGTGAAGCACAGGCTGTCGTGCCCGTCACCGCGGCTGCAGTCGGTCGATTAAGCAAGCGTTAATGTGGCGGGCACTACACTTGAGTGCTAAATGTAACTAATTGAAATAAGTGAGGAAAAACAAGCAGTTTGCGGCCGGTTAGCGGCTGCTCGGGCTTGATAATAGGGCACGGCTGGTTTACTGTTACGGCCGATTTGAAGAGGGCAGGAAGGTCGGTTTCCGCGCGTTGGAGCATCAGGCTCCGGGTCGTGACAGGAAACGCAGACCTGGTACCCGTCCTTGAACGTAGTAAGAACCTGGCAAACCGGACAGACTTTCAACGGCTTGCCAAAGAGGAGAAAAGCCATGAATAAATCGGTGCAATCGGCTGGCAAGATTCTGCTGCTGATCGGAACGCTGGCGGGGATGTCAATTGGGCCTGCGGCCATGGCGCAAGACAAGACCGTGAATGACGGCGTGTTTACTGCTGGTCAGGTGAGTTCCGGACAGGCCGTTTATGAGGCACAGTGCAAGACCTGCCACAATATGCGTTTCTACCGGGATACCCTGCGTTCCTGGAACAATCAGCCTCTTCTCTACCTGTGGGAAAACATCATGGGTACGATGCCTGCAGACAACCCAGGTTCCCTGATGTATGAAGAGTACACCGATGTGATTGCCTATATCCTTCACGAGAATGGATTCCCTGCCGGTGAAGCTACTCTGGATCCGGACAGTGGCATGGACAAGATCAAGATCGTGGCGCCCTGATTACCGCGCAAGCCAGACGTAAAAAAGCCGGGCTATGCCCGGCTTTTTTGTGCCTGCTGGAACTGATCGAAACTGCTCAGCCGCTTTTTGTCACTGGATGAGGCTGGAATCCAGTGCCTCGGCCGGGCAATCTTCCAAAATTTTGCGAATCTCCGAGCGATCAGTGGTGCTGAGTTGAATATCATATTTGTCGGATATGACGTCCCACAATTGTGCATACTCACACTGGAATTCTTCTCTGGGAAGGTAACGGCTGGGACCACGATTGTTCTTGCGCCGAATCTCTCTTTTTTCCACCAGCATGATATTGAGGGGGTCATTGGCGAAGGCGATCTTCTTGTCGGGCATCCAGCGGTCTCCGCCGTGGGTATGGGCATACAGCAAGGGGATCACATGATCGATATCAACCTGGACAGCCACTTCAAATAGTTCCCCGGTGTATTCATCCAGCCATTCTCCGGTTCTCACCACACAGTTGCGGGGGTTCGTATATTTCACTTCCACCCGGCTGGTCAGGATCAGCATCTCCTGTCGCGTGGACTGGCAATCGCCATCAAAATCTTCATCGAAAGGCCAATCATCCTCGTTGAAGAATTTTTCCCGATCACGGTAATCGGTAAGCAGGCTGTCTCGTCTTGAACGGCCAACGCTGAAGCTGTCGGGCATTTCGCAGCCACTCAAGTGGCAGTGGTAGGAGGGGCCATAGTAGTGACCACCGTTTATATCGAGACTGCCCGGGTGGCTGGACGCCGGGGTGTTGAACAGCGTCAGAAACGCGGCGCCCGCGACGGCGTTGAGCACGGCCCGGGGCAATGGGCGTCTGGTATTTGAGTTCCTGCTGGCCGAATTAGTCATGTCGAATTCTCTCTGGAATCTCTCAGCGGGTCTTCTCCTGAGACTTATTCCCTGACACTCTGAAATTCACTATTTCCACTTATTTCAATCAATTAGCAAGGACAAATCGAATGCCCTGCAGTTCTTGGTCAAGGCACCAATCGAAATATAGTCTACGCCAGTTTCGGCAATCTTGACCAGTCGATCGCCTTCTATTCCACCGGATGCTTCCAGTTTACATCTTCCCTGGTTGTGCGCGACTGCGCGGGCAATGTCGTCGAGCTGGAAATTATCCAGCATCACGATGTCAGCCCTGGCCGTCAGGGCCTGGTCCAGTTCATCAAGGCTTTGAACCTCTATTTCTACCGGTTTGTCAGCGTGCAGTTGTCGGGCGGCCGCGATGGCGGCGCTGATTCCGCCGCATGCTGCGATGTGGTTTTCCTTGATGAGGAAGGCATCGAAGAGCCCCATGCGATGGTTGCTGCCACCACCAACCAGCACGGCGTATTTCTGTGCGAAGCGCAATCCGGGCAGGGTCTTTCTGGTATCCAGCAGTGTCACCCGGGTATGCCGAACAGACTCCACCAGTTGCCGGGTGAGCGTGGCTGTCGCTGACAGGGTCTGCAAAAAATTGAGGGCACTGCGTTCGCCCGTCATGATCGGGCGTGCTGGGCCACTGAGTATGGCCAGTCTGTCGCCCCTGGCTATGGCATCACCATCCGCGAATTCCCATGAGATAGAGACAGCTGTAGCCAATTGCCGGAACACTTCTCCCGCCCAACTGACACCGCAAAGTATGCCTTCATCCTTGCTTATCAATTGTGCCGTCACAGATTTGTTTTCGGGGATCAGTTTAGCCGTGATATCTCCGCTGCCTACATCTTCCGCCAGGGCGGCAGCGACATTACGTTCGATAATTTCAGTGGGGGGAAGACTGGGCATGGTTAGTGGTCTGAGTGTAAGACAGGAGAATGTTGCCGCCTGGAGGCTCTAAGAGTTTTCATTGTGTTGGCGCAGGGTCAATGTCGATCCCTGCTGCATGAATTCTACCCGGCCGAGGGCGCTCATGCCGAGTAATATAGTGTTGCCCCCCATGCTGGAGGTGATGCTCGCCGCTACGTCTTGCAACACGATGTTACCCAGGATCAGTTCCTCCACAATGGTGGAATACACTGTGACAACGCCATTGGCAGTCGAGGCCTGGCCCGCGTAGCCAGCACGCAGGCCGGCTGCTCGTGCCACGTTGTCTGGAATAGCAACATCGGTAGCGCCAGTATCCAGCAGAAACGTGACAGGTACACCATTTATTGTGCCATTTGCCACGTAGTGACCCTGGCGATTCCGTTCCAGTACAACTTCTCTAATACCGGTATCGGTGAAGCGGTATTGGGGGTCTCGATTGGGATTGGCCTGCCTGTCCAGCACACCGTCAAACAGCATGGTCAGCAAGCCCAGGCCTAGCGCGAAGCTGATGATCAGCATGCCATGGCCCATGAACTTGCCGCTGTTGTTGGGGTCAGGTGATGTCATGCCGGAAATTATGGCCCATGGGCTGGTGAATAGAAAGTTGTCACAGGGGCTCTGCTTATAAGCCTTTGTGAGTTATTCAAGCTATTGTTTTAAATAAGAAAAATGTGAGAATCCCAAAGCTGTGAACCAGGTCAATATTCGCCGCTATAGCCGGTGATATAAGGGTTGTGTCGAAATTGTACAAGCCCCTAATAGCAGCAGGGATTAGTCATGGATTTCGCTTCCGAAATACAGAAGATCAAAGCCTTCGAGTCCGATGATACGGTTCTGCTCGAAAAGGTTCGGTGGTCCATCAGGCAGCGTCTGCGCAAACAGATGCAATTGCTTAATGGCGACTTTTTTGATGCCGTGGATGATTTTCTGTTTTCCGGCGGTCAGCAGGGCCAATTCAGTGAGAGCGCAAATTACATCAACTCGATGCGCGAGTTGAGAGCCAAGCAAAATCTCTTCGAAGAGAAGTTCCTCGACGCCGTAGTGCGGGAAATCAAGGCCAGTTACGGCAAGAACGCCCACACGGCGGATGACTACGATGAGGGGCCTGCTACAGAACTGGATGCAGCGCTGGAACAGGTTGAGATTGACCTGGCATTGCAGGCGATGTCGCGCAAGGCCTGTAAAGTCTATGGGCCGTTTATCGAGCAGATCGATGCCATTCAGGGTAAGAGTTCTTATCCGGCCTCCGAGAAAGTGATTGATGGTGACGTTCTGGTTGACGCCACACTCGACGCATTCACCAGTGCGCACCACGTATTCGCGATTCCCCTGGAAATACGCCTGGTATTCCTGAAATTATTCGAGCAGCATTTCCTGCTGAAGATGGAAAAGCTGTATCTCGATATGATCAGCATCATCAATAATCTCTCAGACGATCGCTTTGTGGAGAAGCTCTATACTTCATCCTCTGCCTTTCGCACCAAGATAACCCGGTATTCGGAACAGGTATCCCGGCTGAGCAAGAACCGTAATAAGCTGGCCAGTCAGGGCGCGCAGAAGGCGCAGTCCACAGAAGCGACCGTGGATCAATTCATCAGCACCCTGTGTGTCAATCGTGAACTTCCAGAATTCGCAGAACGCATGCTGCGCAACCGTTGGCGCGCTGTCATGTTCCTGATTGGATTGAATCGTGGCAGCAATAGTGTGCAGTGGAATGAGGCGCGGCACACGGCATCGCTTCTGGCATCCTGCCTGAGTGACAGCCTGTCCCTGTCGCGCGAAGAATGGAAAGCCATGGTGGAACAATTGAAACAGGGCTTCGTGCTGATTCAGGTGAGCAAGTCAGAACAGGAGGAATTCCTGCTCGAGTTGCAACAACACCTGCAGCTTGCCGGTAAGGAGAGCACGGTGGGCGCGGGTAATATGACCTCCGCTGCAACAGAACTCGCCGGCGGCGCTGTTACGGGAAATCAGCAGCCTGGCAGTGATGTTTCGATCAGTCCGTCGGGCGAAGAGATACTCGACCAGGAAGATCTCGATGATCTCGTGCAGTTACTCGGCAACGGGGAAGAAGAGGGTTTCAAGGCCAAGGTCAAGCGCGGGCTGGCAGATCTGCTGCCGCAGATTGACGCCCTCGGGGAGCACGCGGCGGTGCAATACAGCATAAATGGCGTCTTTGAAGACTGTATACTCTGCCGTAGCCTTGCCAATCCGGAGTTGTATACCATCAACCATCGCAACACGAATTTTTGTATTAACCGATCGCGCCTTGGCCTGGCTATCGCCCTGCAGGACGGTGAGCTAAAAATTCCCAGTATCAATCTGTCCCATCTTGCTGGTGCGCGGACCATCATTCAGGCTGATAACCAGACAAGACACTGATCGCCACCCCTGCCTGCTGAGCACTCTCCAGAAAGCGTACTGTGGTAGACTGTGTCCTCTGCCGCTACAGAACGTCTACACCCTTCATGCTGTCTATAGACAAACACCTCTTGCAGGATGTGTGCTTCCAGGAATCCCCAAATTCCAGTGAGCGCCCCGAAAACGAAGATATCTCCCTGTTGGTCATCCACAACATCAGCTTGCCGCCTGGCGAGTTTGGCAATGACTGTATAGCACAGCTGTTTTGTAACGAACTGGATTGTGACGCGCATCCTTATTTTGAATCTCTGCGTGAGCTCAGAGTGTCATCCCACCTTCTGATAGATCGCGGTGGAAGGGTCACCCAATTCGTGCCATTCGACAGGAAAGCCTGGCATGCCGGTGAGTCGGAGTTTGAAGGCCGCAAGAACTGCAATGAGTATTCGATAGGGATTGAACTGGAAGGGACTGACTTCGAGCCATTTACCGACCCGCAGTATGAGAGGCTAATAGAGATTACGGGCCTGTTGCTGGTCAGCTACAAAGGTTTGACTCGCGATCGTATCGTGGGCCATAGTGATATTGCGCCGGCAAGAAAAACCGATCCTGGCCCCTTTTTTAACTGGAAGCGATTCCTCGAGGCCCTGGAAGCCTGACGGGCTACGAGCGTGCGAGAACGTATTGATTACACCAATGTGGAGCGACAGTCGGGGCGTCTCCGCACCATCGATTGTCTGTAACGATCAGAAGCTATGAACTTTCTTGTTATTTTATTGGGGCTCACCATCAACTACCTGTGGCTTAAAGACCTCGACCGTTTCGACGACTCGTGGTTTTTCAGGCTAAGGCGTCGAATCGAGGATAGCTTTGCACCTGCTGCGGTAGACAGCGCTGATGAAGAGGGCTCACACCCGGCCCGGGACGATTCGGACCAGCGCTGGTTCCTGCCATTTCTGGTCATTTATTCGTTGCCAATTCTTGCTCTTGCTTCGCTACTCTGGTTTGTCGCCGAGCGTGGCTTCGGTCTGCCTACCATGCTGGTTCATCTGGTCGTGCTGTTGGTGGCATTCGATCGCACACAACCTCTGAAGCTTGCCTCGGAATTCCTGCGTCACTGGCGTGCGGGGGATATGGAGGCCTGCATACTCTACCTGGAGGAGGAGCTCGCTACCGATGAGGAGGTCAGATGCAGCAGTGAAGCTGAAATCGCTGAATATTTTAAGCAGCAGCTGACTTACCGCTGTTTTGAAAAGATGTTCGTGATGTTTTTCTGGTACATGCTCACTGGTCCACTGGGCGTGATGTTCAATTACATCAGTTATCAACTAAGAGACAGCCATTCAGAGGGTCAGGCTGCTAGCCAGGTCAAGTCGGTGGATACAATTATCTATGTACTGGAATGGATTCCGTTGCGACTGCTGGCACTGACTTTTTCCCTGGCGGGGAATTTTGTCTATTGCTTCGAAAGCTTCAGACGCTCGTTGTGGGAGTTTAATCCGCTGGCAGATTCGGCTGCCATGCTCTACAGCTACGCCGGTTGCGCCATGAGCGGACTGACGACCGCGGAATCTGCTGCAGCCCCTGGCGAGGATGCCGATGACTCCTACAGGCAATCTGAGGCACGACAGATCGAGTCCTTGCAGGCCCTGCTGGAGCGGAGCCAGGCGATCTGGTTGGCTGTTTTGGCACTTATTACTATATTTGGTTTACAAATTGCCTGACCCTGGGAGCAGGCATCGATAATAATTTTGTAGTTTTATGGGGAAACAGCGCTCGATTGGCGCTTCAGAAGGCCCTTCCTGGGTCCAGGATAAAATCTAAGTAATTGAATAAAAAGAAATTATTTTCCTGGTTGTCCAAAATCGGCAGGCAAGGGAATATGTAGTAAAACTACATTTATGCCGATTACGACATGGAAAACAGCCGTGATATGGCGTAAAATGCGCGCCGATTTGTAATTAATTTACACGCCAATTTAGGTAAAGCATGGACCAAGCCAGTGATCCTGGTGGCAGATGGGAAGTCAATATGTCAAAGCTTAACGATGCGAATCCGGAAGAAACGAAAGAGTGGCTGGACGCTCTGGAGTCAGTCATTGACGAGGAGGGAATTGAGCGCGCTCACTTTCTCATCGATCAACTGAATGACAAGGCGGTTCGAACCGGGCGCTACGTGCCTATTACTACCGTAGTTACCCCCTACAGCAACACGATCTCTCCACTGGACGAGGAGCGCATGCCCGGCGACATGTTCATGGAGCGTCAGATTCGCGGCATCATTCGCTGGAATGCGCTGGCGATGGTTATGCGCGCGAACAAGCGTGATCCCAGCATTGGGGGCCATATTTCGACTTTCGCCTCTTCCGCGACCTTGTACGATGTGGGCTTCAATTACTTTTTCCGCGGCCCCAACGACATCAACGAAGGCGATCTCATCTATTACCAGGGACATTCCTCACCCGGTATCTATGCCCGATCCTACGTCGAGGGCAGAATTTCTGAAGAGCAGCTGGACAACTTCCGTTCGGAAGTAAACGGTAACGGCCTCTCATCCTACCCTCACCCATGGTTGATGCCCGATTACTGGCAATTCCCTACTGTTTCCATGGGGCTGGGCCCCATTCAGGCGATCTATCAGGCGCACCTGATGAAGTACCTGACAAACCGTGGATTGATGGACAATAGCGACCGCAAAATCTGGGCCTTCCTCGGTGACGGTGAGATGGATGAGCCAGAATCACTGGGCGCGATTTCCAAGGCAGGTCGTGAGCAGCTGGATAACCTCATATTCGTCATCAACTGTAACCTGCAGCGTCTGGACGGACCGGTGCGCGGTAATGGCAAGATCATTCAGGAGCTCGAAGGTGTGTTCCGTGGTGCTGGCTGGAATGTCATCAAGGTCGTCTGGGGTCGTCACTGGGATCCATTGTTCCAGGCAGACAAGGATGGTGAACTGCAGCGACGCATGGATGAAGTGGTTGACGGTGAATACCAGAACTATGCCAGCCGTGGCGGGGCCTACACTCGGGAACACTTCTTCGGTGCCTCACCCGAACTGTTGAAGATGGTGGAACACCTCTCGGACAAGGACATCATGGCGCTGAACCGCGGAGGCCACGATCCTTACAAGGTGTACGCGGCCTATGCCAAGGCAGTCAAGGCCAATGGCAAACCTACGGTGATCCTGGCCAAGACGGTCAAGGGATATGCTTTCGGTGGCGGCGCCGAAGCGCAGAATGCCACCCACTCGGTGAAGAAACTGGACATCGATGCCCTGAAGAAATTCCGCGATCGGTTCGGTATCCCCATTGAAGACGACAAGCTGGAAGAGGTGCCGTACTACAGGCCCAGCGAAGACAGTCTGGAACTGCGGTACATGCGCAAGATGCGCGAATCCCTGGGCGCACCTCTACCCCATCGACGGGTGCAGTCGGAACCGCTAAAGGTGCCGAAACTGGAAGCGTTCGACAGCCAGTTGAAGAGCAGCGGGGATCGCGAGGTTTCCACTACCATGGCTTTCGTGCGTCTGCTGAGCGTGCTGGTGAAGGACAAGGAGATCGGGCAGCGTGTCGTGCCGATCGTTCCCGACGAGGCGCGCACCTTTGGTATGGAGGGCATGTTCCGCCAGGTGGGAATCTATTCCGCTGTGGGGCAGCTCTATGATCCTTCCGATTCCAACCAGGTGATGTTTTATCGCGAAGACAAGAGCGGCCAGATGCTGGAAGAGGGTATCACCGAGTCCGGTGCATTCTCAGCCTGGCTCGCCGCTGCAACCTCCTACAGCGTGAACAATTATCCGTTGGTACCTTTCTATATTTACTACTCGATGTTTGGCTTCCAGCGGGTCGGTGATCTTTGCTGGGCGGCGGGTGATTCCCAGGCCCGTGGCTTCCTGATTGGCGCCACGGCGGGGCGCACCACATTGAATGGCGAAGGCTTGCAGCATCAGGATGGTCATAGCCATCTACTGGCATCTACCGTTCCCAATTGTGTGACTTATGACCCCACATACGCCTATGAGTTGGCGGTCATCGTGCAGGATGGGCTGCGTCGTATGTACGAAGACATGGAGTCTGTGTACTACTACATCACCACCATGAACGAAAACTACCAGCAGCCCGAGATGCCGAAGGGATGTGAAGAAGGCATTATCAAGGGGATGTACCTGCTGGAGGATGGTGGAGCCAAGGAATACAAGGTAGCCAAGCCTCTCTCCAGTGATATCCGTATCCGACTGCTTGGCAGTGGCACCATTCTGCGTGAAGTAAGGGAAGCGGCGAAAATACTGCGAGAAGACTACTCAGTAGCTGTAGATGTCTGGAGCGTCACGAGCTACAACGAATTGCGTCGAGAGGCTCTGAGTGTGAGCAGGGAAAATATGCTCAACTCGTCGAAGTCGGCCAAGGTGCCTTACGTAACCGAGCAGTTGGCCAAGCAGAAAGGCCCGGTAATCTCGACCACCGATTACATGAAAATTTACTCTGACCAGATTCGTGAATTCGTGCCGGATACCTTCAAGGTCCTCGGAACCGATGGGTTCGGTCGCAGTGACAGCCGTGAGCAATTGAGACACTTCTTCGAAGTGGATACCAAGTTTGTCGTGCTGGCGGCGCTGGTGGAACTGAAAGAGTTGGACCTGGTATCTGCCAAGGACATCACCGCGTTCATGAAGAAAACAGGAATCGATAAGGATAAACCTAATCCCGTTGCTCATTAGGGGCAGATCAGGGGACTGTATGGCCAGGTTGAGTATCCCTGGATAATCCGGTAGTGGCATCGGTAACAGGGTAACAATCAGGCATTGATAAGGAGTTTGGAAATTGGCGACTGAAAAGATAACCGTACCTGACCTAGGTGATGCCAGTGAGGTTGAGGTCATCGAGTTGCTTGTAGCCGTTGGTGACAAGGTAGAGGAAAACGACTCGCTGTTGGTGCTTGAAAGCGACAAGGCGGCGATGGAAATCCCCGCGCCCATGGCCGGTGTAGTGAAGAGCATCGAAGTAAATCTGGGTGACCAGGTTTCCAGTGGTGGTCCCATGATGACTCTGGAGGTGGAAGCCTCGGCATCCGCTTCAGCGGAGGCTGATGCGCCCGCCGCAGAGCCGGCTGAGCAGGAAGCAACCGAGACGAAGGCAGTGGCCGGTGAGGCGCCTGCGGAGCCCGCTACAGGCAATGAGCCGGCTCAAATCAGTGAGTCCGTTGTAACCATCTCGGTCCCGGATCTGGGTACCGAGGATGAAGTGGAGATCATCGAGGTCCATGTTGCTGCAGGTGACACGATTGCTATCGATGACCCGCTAATTACCCTCGAGTCAGATAAGGCTGCTATGGAAGTGCCTGCGACTTCGGCCGGAACAGTCGAGGAAGTGCTCATCGCCGTGGGCGGCAAGGTCAAAACCGGTGCCGACATCCTCAAGCTGAAGACGAGTTCGAGTGCTCCCGCTCAGGCTGCAGCCACGGAAAAACAGGATGCGCCCGCGCAGGCTGCTGCAGCTGAGACACCGGCGCCTGCGTCGAAAGCGGTGCCCTCTGCTGAGCCAGCCGCGGCATCGGCCCCAAGCGTAGCCACTAGCGGCAAGGTGTATGCCGGCCCAGCAGTGCGCAAGCTCGCCCGCGAATTGGGAGTAGACCTGGCCCAGGTGCAGGGCAGCGGTGCACGGTCACGCATCGTCAAGGAAGATGTACATGAGTATGTGAAGTCCCGCATCAATGCACCTGCCACAGGTGGTGTGCAGGTTTCCGCGGTGCCTGACATCGATTTCTCTCAATTTGGAGAAATCGAGCAGGTGCAACGCAGCAAATTGCAGAAGGTGACGGCTGTCAACATGCAGCGTAACTGGTCTTCGGTGCCGCATGTGGCACAGTTTAATGAAGCCGATGTGACCGACCTGGAAGCGTTTCGTGCCGAACTCAAGGCAGAAGCGGACAAGCGTGGTACGAAGCTGACCCCGCTGCCTTTCCTGCTGAAGGCCGTCGCCAAGGCGCTAGCCGAATACCCGCAGTTCAATGTTTCCCTGCATTCATCGGGCGAGTACGTAATCCAGAAAAAGTACTACCACATAGGTATGGCGGTTGCCACGCCTGCGGGCCTCGTGGTTCCTGTGATAAGGGATGTCGACAAGAAATCTGTTTGGGAGCTTTCAGCGGAAATCATCGAGCTAAGCAACAAGGCTCGTGACCGCAAGCTTAGCCTGGAAGAAATGCAGGGCGCCTGCTTTACGATTTCCAGCCTCGGCGCGCTTGGTGGCACCGGATTCATCCCCATAATCAACGCACCTGAAGTTGCTATCCTGGGAGTCTCGAAGACCGAGATCAAACCTGTTTACATTGATGGTGAGTTCCAGCCCAGGAAGATTCTGCCGTTTACCTTGTGTTATGACCACAAGGCGGTGAATGGGCTCGACGGCGGCATGTTTGCTGACTACCTTTCCAGGCTGCTCTCGGATATTCGTCAGCTCGTACTCTGATCGGTATATCCCTGGCGGGCCTCATTCCAGTCGACTGGCGGCGGCAAGCGCATGCTTGTTGCCGCTGCTACTGGCGCAGGGCAATAATAAATTGCGTACCGTGATTTGCCGCGCTACGAATCTCGACCTGGCCGCCAAGCAATGTATTGATAATGCGGTGCACGGTTGAAAGCCCGAGTCCGGTTCCTCCCGAATGCAGTCTCGTGGTGAAGTAGGGGTCGAAAGCCTTGCGGGCAACCTCGTCGCTCATGCCGATGCCATTGTCGCCGACGATCACGATCACATCAGTATTTTCCATCCTGGTTTCCAGAGTGATTTTACCCTGATAGGACTCGGGTTCTACCTCCTTTCTTGCGGCGATAGCCTGTTGTGCATTTTGCAGCAGGTTGACGAATACCTGCTGTAGCTCGACCGGTAATGCTTTTACCCTTGGCAGTTCCTGCGCAAGGTTCAGTTCTATGGTGGTCGAGTTGATGCTGCCGTCTTCGTGCAATTCGAAGTCCTTGATCGCGAAGTTGATCGATTGCTCCAGCAACTGGTTGATGTCGCAGGGCTCCCTCGAGTACCCACTGGGTTTGCTGAACTTCAGCATATTGCTGACGATGTTGGAGGCCCTGAAAGCGCTCTCTTCAATGGAATCCATGAAGAAGCTGATTTCCCTGCGATACAGGTACTGATTCAGTTTTCCCAGATCCAGTTCGAGTTCATTTGCGACACTGAGGTTGGCCGGCCGGTCGGGCTCCAGCCGGCGTTTTATGTTCTGGATGCCGTTGATGATCGCGCTCAAGGGGTTGTTTACTTCGTGAGCGATACCGGCGGCGAGGCCATCCAGAGAATGCATCTTCTCGGTTTGCAAGACGCGCTGTTCCAACATCTCACGACTGGTTGTGTCGTCAATCTGGATAACCGTAACGTCTTCGAAGGCGTCGAGGGGATAGCAGGTAATCTTGTAGTAATTCTTCTGCTCTTCGTTTACGTATTCGACCCTGTCCAGGATTACCGTTGTTCGCTGGGCGAGCGCCACCTTGATCTCATCCCGAAAACTCTCCAGCATGGGAAATGCGTTTTCCACCGGCGCATTCCTCACCCTCTCCGCATCCATATTGCTTATACGCAAGGCATTGGTGTTGATGTGCTTCACATTCAATTCACCATCGACAGTGATCAATGCCGATGGCATGGATTCGATGATGTTGGAGAAAAATTCCTGGATATCCATGTTAAGAGTCTTGTCCCGCAATCCCGAAACGGCTCCCGGCCCATCCGGTCGGTAGCGCATTAGGTTCAGTATAGGAGATCGGGGGCATGCGTGCTTGTCGCCGGGGCTATCAGCTTTTGGTTAAGTAAATCACAGGCTGGTGGTAAACTGCCTGCTTTTCCCCAACGAATGTCAATTTTTGAGAACCAGTCCGGGAAATATGCCACAAAAGTGGCCGCATTCCAGCACTAACAGACTATAGACACAGGCTTTGAGGCCGGCGCCTGCGATCCAGCCAGGTCGAATGCCTTTCAGGAACAGGAGAGATAAAGACCATGCCTTCTTTTGATGTCGTTTCAGAGGTCGACTTGCACGAGGTGAACAATGCTATCGATCAAGCCAACAGGGAAGTGGATACGCGGTTTGACTTCAAGGGGGTGGATGCCAAATTCACCCTGAATGAAGCCTCCAATGTTGAGATCTCAGCCGAAGCGGAGTTTCAGGTTCAGCAAATGCTGGATATATTGCGTGGCAAGTTGGTCAAAAGAGGAATAGACACCAAGGCACTCAAGGAAGGCAGTGTGGAGATGAGTGGTCAGCGAGCGACGATGCAGGTTACTGTGCAGCAGGGCATAGACTCGGACCTGGCACGGAAGATCGTCAAGATGGTCAAGGAGACCAAGATCAAGGTGCAAACCGCTATCCAGGGTGAAAAATTGCGAGTGACTGGCAAGAAGCGTGATGACCTGCAGGGAGTCATTGCCATGTTGAAAGAGGCAAAACTGGATATCCCGCTTCAATACAATAATTTCAGGGATTGAGCGGTAGCGCTGGTTCCTCGAATTAAACCGAAGCCCATAGATCAGTTGTTGATGAAAAGCTTATGAACGATTGGCGCAGCTACATTCCAATGAGCGCCCGCCCTTATGTCGAATCCGCGCCTCTGGCGGCGTTCTTCCTGGGTATTACCTCTGGCTTCCCCTACGCATTGATTGGCGCCACGTTGACCACACGCCTGGCTCAGGACGGAATTACCAAGAGTGCCGTCACTGCGTTCGCTCTCACATTTCTCTCCTACAACTTTAAATTTCTCTGGGCGCCTGTAGTCGACAATATCAGACTACCTCTTATCGGCGATGTTGGGCAGCGACGCTCCTGGTTATGGGTGGTTTGCGTGCTGGTTATCATGGCTGTGGTCTTTCTCGGCGTGGCCGACCCGACACAGTCGATTATGACGGTAGCGGTGGCCGCGATTACCCTGGGAGCCCTGGGCGCGACTCTCGATATCATAATTGATGCTTATCGAATCGAATTACTGGAGCCTTATCAATTGGGTACCGGCTCGGGTATGTCTCAATATGGCTGGCGCATTGGAAGCGCTACAACCGGTGCCATGGCCCTGTTGGTTGCAAGCAGTTATGGCTGGACGGTGGCATATATTTCCTGTGCTGTATTTACACTACCCGCGATCCTGGTTGCTCTGTTCATGGGAGAGCCTCAGCGTCATATAGAGCCAACCCAGCCCAAGGGATTGTGGGAGGCCCTGGTGGATTATTTCAGCCCGCTGCTGGAGTTTGTTCGACGGCAGGGTGCCTGGCTGGTGCTGTTTTTCGTCCTGATTCACAAGATTGGCGATACACTGGCGAATTTGACGCTTCGATTGCTCTTCGATGACCTGGGTTTCACGAATGAAGAGATTGCGTTCTACGATGTGGGATTCGGTTTTATCGCTTTCCTGATTGGCATCTTTGTAGGTGGTATTCTGTTCGCTCGCATGGGCCTGAAGCAGTCGGTTTTCATCAGCCTGATCCTGATGGCGGTATCGAACTTCAGCTTCGCGGCCCTGGCCCTGGTCGGACACAGCAATCTCGGTATGGCAGCGGCTATTGGCTTTGAGAACTTTGCCAGCGGGATCGGAGGGGTTACCGTGGTAGCCTATTTGTCTGCCCTCTGTAATCTCAGGTTTACGGCGACGCAATATGCATTGCTCTCTGCCCTGGCGAGCATTGCCGGGCGGTTTCTTACCGGAACCACTGCGGGCGGGCTGATCGAAGTGCTCGGCTATGTGAATTTTTACCTGTTGACCACCTTGCTGGCCTTGCCGGGTGTTCTGTTATTCTGGTTCATGATGCGAACAGGCCTGGCTGATGTGTCACTGGGTACTTCGGCGAACGATGAGAAGTCAGTCTCGTCGGGTGTTAATTCGTCTGGCCAGGCCGCCACTGATATTCAGTGAGCGAAAATCTACCGCCAATAAAAACCACGCCTTCAGATTCGAGTTTCCTCTTCTGGGATTGATACTGGGAACTGTCCTGGGGAAATGACAGGCGGCCCTGTGAGTTCACAACCCTGAACCAGGGCAGTTTGGTGCCCGCCGGCAGGTTCTTCATGGTATAGCCCACGTAACGGGCATAACCCGGAAGTTCAGCCAGCCTTGCTACCTGGCCATAGGTGGCAACTCTCCCTCTGGGAATCTCGGCTACCACCTGCCAAATTTTTTCCCGATTATTCATGCAGAACAACTACAATGCGGCGACTTGTTTCTGGCGGCCATGATAGGCTGTCATGGTATCGAATTACAGGAGTAAAGAGTGCGCTTCCTATTTCTGGTCTTCATCGCCGTACCCCTTGTCGAGATGCTGTTGCTCTTTGAGGTGGCTGAAGAGATCGGCGGGATGACTACCCTCGGTCTGGTGGTACTGACGGCAGTCATCGGGGTGCAAATATTGAAACAGCAGGGCTTCTCAACCCTCCTGCGCGCCAATGAAAGGCTGGAATCCGGCCAATTGCCGGCGCAGGAGATTGTGGAAGGCATGATGCTGGCGGGCGCGGGAGCGCTTCTGCTCACTCCCGGATTCATAACGGATACCGTCGGCTTTATCCTGCTCACCGGCCCGCTGCGCCGCCCTCTGGCCCAGCAAGTGATCAAGGCAGGGATCGTGCACACCTTCTCGAGCGGTTCCGGTCGTGGATTCAGCTACCAGGCGCGGCGTGATCCCCGGGCCGGCGGCAATGTCTACGAGGGGGAGTATTCGCGCCCGGACGATCCCCGGCTTGGCGAATCGCCCGCTGAGAAGCAGAAGGATAATGAATAAAACCCAATGAAAAACAATAAGATAGATTAAAGATAGGGTTTCGGCGCAAAAAAACTCTCACCGAATTCGCTTTTGCCATTGAATTTCCTGCATTGATCCCCATTAAGCGAGACAACCATTAATCGCCGCAGGACGCCGAAATCGGGGCTCCGCAGGCAAAAAATTGGAAATCTGGAGTGAGCCGGGTCATGGCCTGGTGGGCTCCCTAGTTCTTTTTATCAAATCTATTTTTCAGGAGTGATTTGAATGAATATCCGGCCTTTACAAGACCGTGTCGTGGTTCGCCGCACGGAAGAAGAAACAACCAGCGCTGGAGGAATCGTACTGCCGGGTTCCGCCACCGAAAAACCAGCCCAGGGAGAAGTTCTCGCAGTGGGCCCGGGCAAGCGCCTCGAGAATGGCGACACCCAGCCCGTCGACCTTAAAGTGGGTGATATCGTCGTGTTTGGAAAGTATTCCAGCAACACCGTGAAAATCGGTGACGAAGAATTGCTGATTCTGAACGAGAGCGAAATTTTTGGCGTGATCGAGTCTTAATCGGATTCTCATTCCACAACGCTAGACATTCTCAAGATTGGTTCACAGAATTTTTTGATACAGGAATAGTAGAAATGGCTAAAGAAGTGAAATTCGGCGACTCAGCACGCCAGAAATTATTGTCAGGCGTAAACGTCCTGGCTGATGCTGTAAAGGTTACCCTGGGGCCAAAGGGACGCAATGTGGTTCTCGACAAGTCCTTCGGTGCGCCTACCGTCACCAAAGACGGTGTTTCGGTAGCGAAAGAAATTGAACTCCAAGACAAGTTTGAAAACATGGGTGCGCAGATGGTCAAGGAAGTTGCTTCCCAGACTTCTGATGTGGCCGGTGATGGTACTACTACTGCAACCGTATTGGCGCAATCCATTCTCAATGAAGGTCTCAAGTCTGTTGCCGCCGGCATGAATCCCATGGATCTCAAGCGTGGTATCGACAAGGCTGTTGCGGCCCTGGTTGAGGAAGTGAAGGCCCTGGCAACTCCCTGTAAGGATTCCAAGTCTATCGCCCAGGTTGGCACGATCTCGGCAAACTCCGACAGCGAAGTGGGTCAGATCATTGCCGATGCCATGGACAAGGTTGGCAAGGAAGGCGTAATCACTGTAGAAGATGGCTCTGGTCTGGAAAATGAACTGGACGTCGTTGAAGGCATGCAATTTGACCGCGGTTACCTGTCTGCCTATTTCATCAACAATCAGGACAACATGATGGCAGACTTGGAGAACCCACTGGTTCTGCTCTACGACAAGAAGGTTTCCAATATCCGCGATCTTCTGCCGCTGCTGGAAAACGTCGCCAAGTCTGGTCGTCCCCTGTTGGTCATCGCTGAAGACGTGGAAGGTGAGGCATTGGCCACTCTGGTTGTTAACAACATGCGCGGCATCGTGAAAGTGGCTGCTGTGAAGGCACCGGGTTTCGGTGATCGTCGCAAGGCCATGCTGGAAGATATCGCAGTACTGACTGGTGGCACCGTGATCTCTGAAGAGGTCGGTCTGAGTCTGGAAGGCGCAACCATCGAAGACCTGGGTAGCGCGAAGCGTGTTCAGGTAAGCAAGGAAAACACAACCATCATCGACGGCGCCGGCGATGCCAAGAAGATCGAAGCCCGTGTTAACCAGATCCGAGCCCAGATCGAAGAGACTTCCTCCGACTACGATCGTGAAAAACTGCAAGAGCGTGTTGCCAAGCTGGCAGGCGGTGTCGCGGTAATCAAGGTCGGTGCTGGTACTGAAATCGAAATGAAAGAGAAGAAGGCCCGTGTTGAAGACGCGCTGCATTCTACTCGCGCCGCCAATGAAGAAGGCGTTGTGCCTGGTGGTGGTGTAGCCCTGGTTCGTGCCCTGCAGAAAGTCGAAGGCTTGAAGGGTGACAACGAAGACCAGAACGTGGGTATTGGCCTGCTCCTCAAGGCTGTTACCGCGCCTCTGCGTCAGATCGTTGAAAACGCCGGTGAAGAAGGCTCTGTGGTACTGGACAAGGTTAAGGCCGGTAAAGGGAACTATGGCTTCAACGCCGCTACCGGTGAGTACGGTGATATGCTGGAGATGGGTATTATCGATCCGGCCAAGGTGACTCGTACTGCTCTGCAGGCCGCGGGATCGGTAGCTGGTCTGATGATTACTACTGAGGCCATGGTGTCTGAGCTGCCTGAAGAGAAGGGTGGTGGTATGCCTGGCGGTATGCCGGATATGGGCGGAATGGGCGGCATGATGTAAAAATCGCGCGCCTGGGAGTTTTAGACTCCCCTGCACTTCGTCAGGCCCCTCTTTTCGATGCTCATGTATATCTGTATACACTGCGCTCGAAAAGAGGGGCCTTTCTCGTTCAGGGGAGTCTAAACTCTCCCAGCCGCGCGATTTAAAGCCTGCTAAATCCAGGCTCCGTTCAGGGTCAGCCCGGTTTTTTCGATGCTCATGACTATCTGTATACACTGCGCTCGAAAAGAGGGGCCTTTCTCGTTCAGGGGATTCTAAAACTCCCAGCTGCGCGATTTAAAGCCTGTGAAATCCAGGCTTCGTTCCGGGTCAGCCCGGTTTGTGAGAACTGGGTAGGGGATTGATTCCGGTTCGTGCCGATATAATGGATACCAAAGGGCCGGATAGCGATCGGATACTGTGACTGAAGCCTATTGTCTGTGTGAAAACCCCATTGTCACGCCTCTTTTCCCGGTGACGGCAGAGGGGGGCGGGTTGTATGAGCTGCAACGCTGTGAAGTCTGTGGTCTGGTGTGGGATGCGCCGATGCCGGGTGAGGCGGAGTTGGCAGCAGCGTACTCCCAGGCGTACTACAGCTCTACCGAGGCCAAGTTTAACCCGCTCATTGAGGCGTGGACTCGCTATAGCGGGCGGCGGCGGGCACAGGCCTTGCTGCGCAAGCATGGACGTGGCGCTGCCGGACTGCGGGTGCTGGATGTAGGTTGTGGACGCGGAGTCCTGTTGCAGGGTTTCCGGAAGCTGGGGGCAGATGCGCTCGGGATTGAGCGAGGTGGTGCTGGCTTCGAAGAGATAGAAGGCATTGAAGCCCTGTCCCTGGATGATCTCCTGGCGTCAGGTCGCACCTTCGATGTGATTGTAATTTGGCATGTGCTTGAACACCTGCCTGATCCACAGGAAAGTCTTGCCAAGCTGCGACAACTCCTGGCGCGCGACGGAAGCCTGTTCGTCGAGGTGCCAAACTTTGGTAGTCTGCAAGCTGGCTTGTTCGGAGCCCGATGGTTTCACCTGGATCTGCCCAGGCACCTGTTTCATTTTACACCCGATACGCTTGCTGCGACTCTGAGAGAGGCAGGGTTTTCCATAGCGTCCACTGCAACCTTCTCAGTCGACCAGAATCTCTACGGTTTTTTGCAGAGCGCACTGAACTACCTTCCAGTGTTGCCCGCTAACCACCTCTATAGCCTGTTGAGAAGCAAGCTCTCACTTGTTACCTTGTTTGCTATCCTGCTTTACATACCATTGGCTGCGCTGATCGCCATACCCGCTCTGCTGGATACCTTTCTCTCTGGTGTTGCAGGTCGAGGAGCAGTGATAACGACACATGCACGTCCTGAATCCGGAGTTACAGCATGATCAACGGACAGAAAATTGTGGTAGTGATGCCGGCCTATAATGCCGAGCAGACTCTGGAAAAGACCTATCAGGCATTGCCCCATGAAGTCACCGATCATGTCATCGTGGTTGATGATGCCAGTGACGACCACACGGAACAGGTAGCAAGAAAACTGGATGGCGTTCATGTGATCCGCCACAGCAGCAATATGGGGTATGGTGCCAACCAGAAGACCTGTTACCGCAAGGTGCTGGAGTTAGGCGGTGACGTGGTGGTGATGGTACACCCGGATTACCAGTACGAACCGAGGCTGGTGACAGCCATGGCGTCGATGATTGCCCAGGGGGTCTATGATGCCGTGATCGCTTCGCGCATCCTGGGTACCGGTGCGCTGGCTGGTGGCATGCCGCTGTACAAGTACATCGCCAATCGTCTGCTGACTGCCTACCAGAATTTCCTGATCCCATTCAAATTATCCGAGTACCACAGCGGTTACCGGGCGTTTTCCCGCAAGGTGCTGGAAAATTTACCTCTCGAAGAAAATTCTGATGATTTTATCTTTGATAACCAGATGCTGGTTCAGGTCATTGCTCACGGATTTTCGATGGGTGAAGTGAGTTGCCCGACTCGCTATATGAAAGACTCATCGTCGATCAGTCTCGCTCGCTCCATAAAGTATGGTCTGGGGGTGCTGCTGACCACACTCGAATACAAATTCAGTCGATTCGGCCTGAGAAAGAGTGAGCGCTTCGCCCGGGAACAGCGGCGTGACCCGCACTAGTCGCCGCTTCTATCTGCCAGCGGCAGTCTCGCTGGTCCTGATTAGTTTGCTTATCTATGGTGGGGCTGGTGATCATGAGCTGCTTAATTGGGATGACCGTAGTTACACTGTCGACAATCCCTGGGTAAGTAATCCGACCCCACAAAACATTGTGGCCATGTTTACGGAAGTGAGGATGGCTAACTGGCATCCTCTCACCTGGCTGAGTTTTGTACCGGAATATGCGGTCTGCGGTGGCAGGGCAGTGTGCTACAAGCTCAGCAATGCCGTTCTGCATGGCATCAATGCCTTCCTGCTTGGAATCTTTACCATGGTAGTGCTTGGACAGGCTGCGAAGCGTATGCGGCTGACAGATTCCGCGCGTATTGTACTGAACTCATCGCGGGCCGGTCTTGATTTCTCCCACTGGGCTGCACTCTTTGCCGCGTTGCTCTTCCTGGCTCATCCCCAGCATGTGGAGG